>Ga0351907_1148_pt2 | contig 16851 bp, 15 predicted proteins | sample BONcelHT113001E6_FD_206861 | JGI IMG/M metagenome (GOLD analysis project Ga0351907, IMG submission 206861) | Enriched cells from coal bed in the Powder River Basin, Montana, United States - BONCAT cells T11 rep1 HSBNCT.T11.300.1.E6 ... | reverse complement strand
GGCTCGCAGGCCATCCTTTTTTACAGGGAACACAACCATAAAAAGACTGGCCACTTTTAGAACCGCTTTTGAATTGGCGTAGCATCATTTCACTACCACAGTCAGGGCAATTCTTTTTTTCAGGCAATGATGAAGCTGCAGAATCTCGTGACACTGCTGCCTTCGCGCCTGCGCTCATTACTGGGACTTCTACAGGTCTGGTCCCTTTACAATTTGGAAAAGTGGAGCACCCCCAGAATTCTTTACCTGCGTGGGCTCCTATATTCGCTATTCTCTTTCTCATGTCCGCACCACATTTTGGGCATGCCTGAGCGACTGAAACTTGCCGCACATCATTCGAATCATATTGCGGCTCTGGTTTCTTATGGGCAACGTCTATCATCTCTTGAAGTTCGCTACCATCAATCAGTTCAAGATTCAATCCACTAGCAAACCTGAAAGCATCGGTGGTGAACTCACCAGAGGTAACGAAATAGCCTCCTGCTACACCGCGCGATGCCATGACACCATAGAACTCACGGACCGACTGCACACCGACTTTATAAGCTTTCCACTGCTTGCACTGCACCAGGTACGTTTCATTCCCTCGATTCAATACCAGGTCGATCCCTCCATCCGGTCCATTGCCACCTTCCCTTTTTACCTGAAAACCCTTGCGACGATAGTATTCACTAACCAACCGTTCGAAATCTTCCCATCGCATATTGTTCAGGGTCGCTACTCCCGGAGAAGACGCCACCTTGTCATAAAGCTTTCTCTGACGAATCCCCTTAATCCCGGAAACCAACGCTCCAATACAAAAACCTCCCGGAATTACAATTTGCCCGAAAAGAGCAAATGTTCTCATAATGTTCTTGAGCACGAAATTGCCCATCTGACCGGGACCGGCAAGAGTCCCCGTCGGAGAAGAAGCAATAGCATGTAAAACAACAAAAGACACAAGTGCCAGCAATAATCCAGCCCACCATGGTAACTTACTGGCTACTACAATCATATCTTCGAAAGGGCTATTTTTCTGTCGTGCCATCGTTCTGCCTCAATAATATTTAGTTCCAACAAGTTGGTACTACCAAAATCACAACCGCCACTTACTCCGATGCCACCCCAAATACTTCTGCTCCGGCCAGAGATCCTTATCCCCAGGCGGAATAATCCCCCTCCCGGAAAGAGTCAGCAAAAAACCCGGCACATTCGGATCGGCACCGATCTGCCTGGAAGTGATGACATTATAACCGTCCGATACCCCCATCATCCCCTCATCAAAGGCCCAGTGGCATAGTTTGCACAGTGCCAAGCCATTGCGGATGTCGTCATTCCGGTCCACGCTCCACGGCACGATATGGGCTGCATCAACCACGGTATGACCTTCGGAGGTAACGATCCGAACACCGCACAGGGCGCAACGATGATCATAGGTTGTAACAACCGCACGCCGGAACCCCTGGTACCGAACAACTGGCTTGTACTTCTCCCCTTCGAGGATTTCTTTCACCCATGGTTGGTGGGCCATCTGCACCAGCTCCAGATTATAGGAAAATGCCTCGGCATTTATCTGGGCCTGTTCCTGAAGAGCAATCTGCGCATCCTCGGAAAAGCATGATTGCAACAGCACTGACCTCAACACCATACGCTTTTCCGGCGACTGGAGAAGCAGAAACAAGTCATCATCCAGCCGTGCGCCGATAGCGATGCTCCGAAGCTGACTCACCGAACCGACTGTGCTGACAGCCGCCGGAGTTATCTCGCGACTGGATACCGGCACAAGCTCCCAGAAAGGTTCATTATGCAAACGGGAAAAGGGAAAAGCGATGCTGCTCTTTTGCGTGATCGGCACAACCCTGCGCCAGTAGCCGGTGAAAAGGTCATTCAATTCCACCAGATCGCCGGTAACTTCGATAAAACTCGACGTAATAACGCCACGCGCGACCAGATCCAGCACCGCCAGGAGCAGGAGCGGTTTGTGGGGAGCAAGGTTTTTGGTCGCCGGAGTAAAGGCCCGGCCGGGTGCACGGCGCAGTCGGGCAAATTGCCTTATGTATTTGTCCAGAACTGTCATTTCCGGTACGTTAATCATCGCGGTCTCAGGACACGGTGCGACTTAATAAGGGCACGGCACGCCGTGCCCCTACGTGTTGGCATTATTATCGGCGACGTAATTGTTCGGGTGCAATTTGTCCTCGATCCATCGTTGCGGGTTGGTTGTGACGTATTCGGCAATCCGGTTGTAATCGGCCTCGTCTCGGATAACGTGTTCGTAATAATTACGTTGCCATACGGGCAAGCCGGGAGAATTGCGGATTTCGTTGATGCATTTCGTTACGGAGGATTTGAATGAACGAATAATGGTCGACAAAGAAGCAGCAATTGGTTTCCCGAATTGTTCCACCGTAGGGGCACGGCGTGCCGTGCCCTCGTCAACACGCGCCGTGCCCTTATTATGGTCTGCCGTGCCCTTATGGCACGTTGCCCCATTATTCACCTTCAAAATCCCATGAAAATGGTTTGGCATAACCACAAATTCACCCAGGAGAACTTCTTGTCTGATGTCGCTGGTTTTCAACCATTCAGTCAGGACAATCCGCCCACATTCGCCGGGAAACATCTCTCCATCCACAATCTCGCCGAATAAACTTTCTCGCTCATGAGCGCAAATGGTGATGAAATATGCCCCGGTTGCCGCGTAGTCATAGCCTTTCAAGCGAACTGAGCGACGGTGGCCAAAAAACAAGTATGAATTGCGAAGTATGAATTATGAAGTATGAATTGCCGGCCAAACCCGATCATTTATGTCGAATTCTTGCACTTCTTTGCAATCGTAGTAAATATGGCCAGGAGTTCATTGCACTCGCTCTGCAGTGGGCAGAGAACGGCAGGAACGCTTATATGAGTTTCCGCCATCAACTCAAACCAGTAAAGGCTTTCATCAAGTTCCTTCAACACATCACCCAGCTTAGCGACAAATTCAGCCTTTGAACGCGCGCGACACGCCTCGCGGTAATTCGCCCCCACCGAAGTGCCTGATCGAAGAACCTGCTTCCCCAGAACCTGAGCTTCCGTGGATTTCGGAAGTGACGAGTACATGCGAATAATCCGGATGGCAAACTCCTTCGTACGTTGCCGCAAATCTCGATCATCAGTCCCGATCGCAGGTTGAGGTCTATCCTTCATATTTGTCCGCTTTCATCCTTCATAATTCATCCTTCATACTTAAAAAAAGGCCGCCCGATCAGCACAAAGCTGACACGGACGGCCCGGTATTCCCCACAACAAAATATTCCGCCAGCGATCCCATCTTTCAGGTCTCCCAAAACAAACAAATAACAATAATAAAATTAACCCTTTTTTACACCCGGCAGCGCTCCACTGTCAAGATGAGTGGAAATTATATAATTTGAATTAAAGCGGCGGCCTTCGATTCGGCAGGGTGTTTTTCATGCCAAAGTATACCCCATGAGATTTCCCAGTTATGGTTGAGTGAGATCATGACCGAACAAAACCCAGCAGTTGGCTGTAATCATGCCGGTCAGCGGCACGTAGTGAATTGATATACTGTTGCCGACATACTCCGACATTGACCAGATTGCCGCTACCCCAAGAGAACCGGGACTTTCCCAGCAAATGCACCAGCAGAACGTCCGTCACGAGTCGTGCATGGCGACCGTTGCCGTTGGGAAACGGATGGATTGCTGTCAGGCGGTGATGGAAACGCACAGCGATTTCATCAGAAGGATACGTTCCATATTCTATCCATGCTGCACAATCTTCGCAGAGATTACGAAGATCTGCTTCTATTTGCCATGTTTCAACACCGATGTTTTTTCCACTGTTCCGTTTAATTCCTGCCCAGCGCCAGACGTTATTGAACATTCTCTTGTGCATCCGCATAATGAAATCTACCGTGAGGATATCGCGCGGTTTGCGGCGAAATGCCCAAGCTTCCGCTTCGGCGATATTCTCCTGTTCCCAGCGATTTAGCTCGGTTCTATTGGTGACATGGGAAAGCAGCAGACCTTGCGCTTCATCTGCATCAAGCGGGGTCGCCCCCTCTGGATAATCAAAATTCATGACTCATTTTCCCAGAGCTCTTTTGGCATCTCCCTGATCAATGCTTCTATCGCGGAATTGAACGATGCGCGTTGTTCTTCGGCTGACAGGTTTTGCTCTTCGAGCAGCATGCTGTGCGACACTCTTTTTGATCGTGCCTCTGCGACCTTGCGTGCCTGCACCCGGACAGTTTCTTCCAGCGTAGTGCGGGGAACAATAGCGTAGATAAATACGCAGTCCAGTGCCTCGGCGGCCTGCCGCATGGTGTTTAGTGAAACTACTCCGGAGACTTCATCCTGTTCCAACCTGGGAATGCGTGGTTGGCTGACATTCAGGCGGCTTGCCAGTTGCTTGCCTGACATGCCAAGCGCCTCACGGATTGCACGTATCCAGCCTTTTACCGGATAGGCATTCTGCTTTACGGCTGCATAGCCTGATAGGGTCTTGTCGAGTTGTTGACGCGCTATCAGTTTGTATTTTGGCAACATAAAATAACCTCTGTATTATTTACCAGCACAATAATAATAACATATAGATTATTTTATTCAATGATATTTATAATGCACAGGTTATTTATGCTGTCAGTCCCTTAATCATATTATCCCTTCAGGAGGCGATATACCTGCTTCTTCACATGATCTCAAGATCGCTTTGCGCGATTCTTTGGAAAGTCGATACTCTCCCGCAAGCCGGTGTATCTCTTCATTTCGTGCAATTTCCGCCAAGACGGAACACTGCTGCAAGTCCTTCTCTTTCTTTGCCTCTTTCAGAATTCTGTCCGTCTCTGCGCAATGATGAGTTTGTGTATCAACAAGGCTTCCGGCGAGGGGATACGAATACTGAAGTCTTCGATGGTCACCTTGGCTGGCCTGATAAACAAAATATCAACAAACGGGAGTGGCTGGGCCGAGACATTCCACGCAGGAATAACAACCGATGCCTGGTCTTTTCCTCCTCGGCGATGAGTAATGAATTCAACCTCAAAAGTTCCATGGAGAAACGTTTCGATTCCAGAGTAGTCATGAATTGCGGTATACCCCAGTCGCTCCATTATTTCGGGAATTGTTTCGCCTTTCGTCGCGGGAATTCTCACGGCACTCTCGACAGCCAAGTCAATGTCATTTGTCACCAGACCATAGGGAAGCGTAAAGTGCTCGGTATAAATCAACATTGGCCAGCTTCCGATGAGAAGACCATGCGAGAAAAAAACCCACTCGCGCCAGCTCGCGAAGAAGATCAGTTACCGGCTGAAAGAAGGGACTTCGTTCACAAACAATTTCCATTACCTTTGTCCTTTTTGGAGGATGGCATTCAATGTCGCGACCCGCTTCTTATTGGCCTTCAGGTCTTCCAGCAGTTTCTTTCTTTTTTCCAGCATCGGCTGCAATTTTTCGGCTTTTTCGGCGGACAGATGCTCGAACTTCACACTCGACCCATCTCTATATTTCAGGCACGGATAGACATATTCCTTGCCGTGACTCCTCACTTTTCTCTGCCCAAGAGACCCTTTCGGCAGTTTTTCGAGCTCCCGGTTTATTTTCTCAATCACGAGAACACAACGGTCCCGCTCGGACAACAACATCTTGAAAATGCTTTCGTCTTTTTCATTTTGCTTCATATCAGCTTCTCCATTTTGTACCAACAAAATATTACATTAAAGAGTATTGTGGTACAAAAATTTTTGTACCAACAAAACCCTGTATTAGACAAAAGTGTGGAGCAAAAACGACGCTTCATTGAGTATCTCGGACTCCTGTTCGAGCCAAAAGAAAACTCCTTATCTTTCGGCACGATCTCGCCGAACACACTTTCTCGCTCACTGACCCACACTGCCGCTGAAGCAAACGTCACCCCGTCCGGTGACTCGACCTGGCATGACACTCCTACCCAGTCACGCAAGATGGGTGTAAAATATCAACTGAAGACGTAAACACCTCGACCTAGGAGCCTGTCGGACTTAGGGTAAATCTGCTGCAAATCCGTCTGGACGGTCCATATTCCGTCGCTTTTTTGGTCAATAGAACAACTATTGCCCTGCAAAATCGACAAAATCTGACCTCGCCCAGCCGAATTTTCGCTTTGACTACCTAAGTCCGACAGGCTCAAAGGAGGAACCAGAAAATGAAACGAATATGCTCTTTAATCATCCTTGCACTTATCCTGGCGGGCGCTACCCCGGCCCTGGCAGCGGCCGTTTCGGTAACGATCCGGGAATGGAGCGTCCCCGCCGGTTCCTTTCCCCATGACCCGGCCGTGGCCCCGGACGGTGCCCTCTGGTACACCGGGATGCAAGCCAACACCCTCGGCAGGCTCGATCCCCGAAGCGGCGCCATCCGCACCTACCCGCTGAAGACCCCGGAGTCCGGCCCCCACGGACTGGTGGCTGACCGGGCGGGAAATATCTGGTTCACGGCAAACTACCAAGGCTACATCGGCCGACTCGACCCGAAAACCGGGACGGTGACGGAGTTCTCCATGCCCGACAGGGCGGCAAAAGACCCGCATACCCTGGTCTTCGACAGCAAGGGGACCCTCTGGTTCACCGTCCAGCAGGGCAACTTCGTCGGCAGATTGGACCCTGCCAGCGGGAAAGTCACCCTGAAAAAGTCTCCCACCTCCGGATCCAAACCATACGGGATTATCGTCAACTCGAAGGGAATCCCCTATTTCTGCCAATTCGGCAGCAATAAAATCGGGCGCATCGACCCCGTGACCATGGCGATCACCGAATTTGCCCTGCCCGAGGGAGCGCGGCCCCGGCGGATCGCCGTTACCCCGGATGATATGATCTGGTATAGCGATTACCGTCGCGGATCCCTGGGCAGGTTGAACCCGGCAAACGGCAAGGTGGACGAATGGCCGTCTCCGGGCGGGAAAGAGGCAAAACCCTACGGCATGGCTGCCACCTCGGACGGTGCGGTCTGGTACAGCGAATCGGGGACCAAGCCGAACACCATCGTTCGCTTCGATCCCAAGACCCGGACCTTTGCCCAGTGGCCGATTCCCTCGGGTGGAGGCGTTGTGCGTCACATGGTGGCGACCCCGGCTGGAGAGCTCTATCTGGCCTGTAGCGGAGTTGGCAAGGTGGGAATGGTAAAGGTCGGACATTGACGGAGAGAGCGCAAAGCTTTAAATTTGATGCCCTCGCAAAAACTCATAAGATGGCTAAGCCTCCGAATTTTCCGATTATGGTAATAATTGAAGCAAACAAGAGGGCTATCAGTAGTACCAGGATGATACTGAAAATAATCGCAACCCAAATTACCCACAAGTGTATGCCACCCACCGCATGAAGAGTCGGATAGAATCTTTGCGGGGTCTGATTTTGTCGAATTTCCAGGATCTTAGCTTGCACATGTCGGTAATAGAGATAGTTACCCACAACACCGACAACGACATGCAGGATTATATTGATACCGGGCAGGCAGAAAATAACAAACGTGATCACTGCCGGGACATACATTTTCCGGTACAACATCCAGATGAACGAAAAACAGAATGCTGACCAATTCCAGGTCGGACAAAATTTTTCAATTCCCGTTTGGGAGAACTTTGAAAAGTTTTGCAGGTAGTAGTGAGAATTGGGCCCAACCAATGCACTGATTTCGTCTGTGGTGATGCTCGCGTTGTTGCTCCTGTCGGCAGGGTCGAGATGCAGCGCAGAACCACAGTAGCGACAGGTAGTCGATCCATCCTCTATTGTTTCTTTGCAATTTGGACATATCATGAAAGAGAATCTCCTCGTACTTGTTACTGCTTTTCGGTATTATCCCCCGCAGCCCTGCAGTGCGCCTTTCATGACTTCTCTCAGATGATCAAAATTGAACGGCTTGCAGACAAGCCCGGAGATCTCCTTCCGGGGGATCTTTGTCGTTACGGAAATATCGCCAAAGCCGCTGGAGATGATAATCGGCAGATCAGGCTTGATCATTTTCAGTTCACGGAACAAGGTGTAACCATCAATGACCGGCATACCGATATCTGTCATTACTATTGATATTACCGCGGCATTTTTTCGATACAACTCCAACGCCATCTTGCCGTCTGAGGCTTCGATAACCGAAAACCCCAGCTCCTCCAGCATGATTCTGGCGATCATCCTGACCTGATCATCATCCTCTGCCAGCAGTATCGTGCCGCCACCCTGCCATGGCTCGGAGGACGCAACGTGTTTGGCATGATGATGTTCCGCGGACACATTCAACTGTAGGGGAAGGAAGATCCTGAAGGTTGTTCCCCGGCCCCGCTGGCTGGAGAATTGTAGTGCCCCCTTATGCGCGGTGATGATGCCGAGCGTGGCGGACATCCCCAGTCCCCGTCCGGAAAATTTGGTGGTATAGAACGGCTCAAATAGCCGCTGCTTTGTCTCATCATCCATACCGCTGCCGTTATCATCTACTTCCAGGCAGACATAGATGCCCGGCGGTATGGGCAGATCGAGGTGATCTTTCTCGGACTGACCTTCCCTGATCTCTGCCCGGGCGAGAGAGATCCGGATTTCCCCCTGCGCTTCCCCTATCGCCTCCGAAGCATTGATGATCAGATTCATGACTACCTGCCTGATCTGGTTATCGTCGCCCTTGATGATGGGGATATCTGCCGGCAGATTGAGTCGCAGCACAACATTTTGCCTGATAGTCGCTTTCAGCATCGTGGCCATCTCATCTACCAGTTTTCCAATGTTGAGAGGTGCTAAAACATACTGACCTTTTCCGGCGTACGTCAACATCTGGCGGCAGAGTCCCGCGGCACGTTCTGCTGCCAGCTTTATCGCCGGGATATGCTCCCCGGTTGTTTCATAATCCAATTCTACCAGATAGCAATGACCGGTGATGATCGCCAGAATGTTGTTGAAGTCGTGGGCAATACCACCGGACAGCACCCCGAGGCTCTCCATTTTCTGGGCATGCAGCAATTGCTGTTCAAGTACCTTCTTTTCCTGCTCCGCACGTTTGCGTTCCGTTATGTCCCGTGCAACCGCATAAAGTATCGACTTGTCCATTGCAGGAGTTGTTACCCATTCGAGCCAGCAATAGGAGCCATCTTTACAGCGATACCGGTTGATGAAATTAATGGTGCTTTCGCCAGCAATCTGTTTTTTAATTTCACCCAATGTGGCGCTTACATCATCTGGATGAATCAAATCCAGGAACGGTACCTTCAGCAGTTCTTCTTGAGTATAGCCAAGGACAGCCTCCCAGGCCCTGTTGATTTTCTTAAAGAAGCCTTCCGTTGAGGCGATACAGACCATATCAGGAACAAGGTCAAAAAAGAGGGTAAGTTCTTCCTCTGCCTGTTTTCGTGGGGTGATGTCCTGAATTGTTCCAATCAGCATTACCACCTTACCAGTGCCATCACATTTGACTTCACCAAGTCCATTTACCCATCTCGATTCACCATCATTTTTGCGAGTTATTCGATATTCTTTTGAATAGGGTTTTCGCTTTGCTATGACCTCATCGCCAACATACTGAACCATCATCTCCCTGTCATCGGGATGAACAAGATCTACCCACCCCTGAAAGTTGCTGTTATAGCTCTCGTCAATGCCTAAAATGCTACGCAAAATATCAGAGGGCTTCCAATAATCAGAGGTGATATCATATTTGAATGAACCTATCTTTGCAGACCGCTGTGACTCTTTGAAGAAATATTCACTATCTTTCAAGTCGTTTTCTGCCTGCTTGCGCTCGGTGATATCCAGTATGAAATTGAGACTGCAAGGCTTACCCTCAATTTCAATAATTTCACTGGAAATCAGGAAATCTCGTTCCTCGTTATTTTTCATTCGAAGTCGGCATTCGATGTTTTTCAAAAACCCGTTCCGGGAGAGTTCCTCCAGACACTGCTTTCTTGCTTCCAGATCGATCCAGAAACCTAATTCAGCCGATGTGTGACCAAGTACCTCCTCTCGCTGGTAACCCGTGATCTCCAGAAAAACATCGTTCACATCAAGGTACCTGCCGTCATCAATTGAACCGATTGCCATTGCCTCGGGGCTCGCCTTAAAAGCCTTGGAAAATTTGTCTTCACTCTTCCGCAGCGCCTCTTCCGATTGCTTGCGTTCGGTAATGTCCCGGGCAACGCCAAAAAGTCCGCTGACCGCGCCATTTTCATCATGTACCGCTCCTTTGGTGGACAAAAAATACCGTACTCCGTCAGGCGTGGTGAATTGCTCCTCATACATCTGTGGCGAGGACTGCGCCATGGCCCATTGATCCTGAGTCATGAGGGAGAGTGCCTCATTAAAAGGAAACAGCTGCGTATCATCGTTGCCGATAATCTCGGAAAGAGGCTTTTTGAAAAACTTCGTAACAGCAGCGTTGGCTAACAGGTAGCGTCCTTCGAGGTCTTTTATGTAAACAGCATCGGTCGTTCCTTCAACGACAATATCCAGCAACTCTTTCTGGCGAGCCAACAGTTCCTGTGCCTGTTTGCTTTCGGCCAGGTGGATTCCGATTTGTTTGACATAACGGGCAATGAGAACATAGAGGAGAGTGGCGGTAAGGGCGATGAAAACGAGCCCTTTGAACATGGATATGCGGGCGATGATCGCGGGGTCACTTACAACCGAGTCCAGAAAAGTATCTGAAAGGTAGATCCACAGTCCGCCGAATAGTGCGTACACGGCTACGATCTTAATTATTTCAGTTCGTGATGCGTCACTCCTGGTTGCCATCTTTATCTCCAGCACCGATCGGTTAGGAAACGATTGGTACGATACGTTCTGCCAAGAATGAAAACTATTACAGGAACTTTTGGCATCCTATGGCACACCCGTGAGTATATATCATCCTTTGGATTACACCACTAATTATGGTGTGATCACCAAAAGATCAACCTGCCCTTCTTCACAGGGACGTCACAAGCACATTGCGCACGACAAAAAGGGGTTAGCCAATACTGGCTAACCCCTTGATTTTGTATGGCGGAGAGATAGGGATTCGAACCCTAGGTACGTTGCCGTACACCTGATTTCGAGTCAGGCACCATCGACCACTCGGACATCTCTCCTCAGTGCCCGGGCATTATCGTAAAATACCGGGCGAATGTCAAGCCGCAAGCATATGCAGCGAGTACGCTCAATCTTGAAAACCGGTTTCTACAGGGATGAAGGTTCCATCCCCTTCATCCCTTTTATCCCTGTAAATTCGCAGCCAAATCTTCCTTCCCATATCTCTCCGCCAGGTAGGAACTCCTCACATACGGCCCGCTCTCCACATGTCGAAAACCCATCGCCAGGGCTTTTTCCCGATAGCGGTCAAAGGCCTCGGGCGGCAGGTACTCCTGAACCGGATAGTGATGCTTGCTCGGGGCCAGGTACTGGCCGATGCTCAGGTAGCGACAGCCTACCGCCAGCAGGTCGGCAAAAACCTCGAGGACCTCGTCCTCATACTCCCCCATGCCGAGCATGATCCCGGATTTGGTCGGTACGGCAGCATCCAGCTCAGCGATGATCTTGAGCACCCGGAGTGACCGCCGGTACTCGGCGCCCTCGCGGATCGGATACAGGCGTGGAACCGTTTCTACGTTGTGCCCGAGGATATCCGGTCTGGCAGCAACCACCTTTTCCAGACTCTCCCGCTCACCCCGGAAATCAGGGATCAGCAACTCGATGGTGGTGTCGGGCGAGGCCGCGCGGGTCTCCCGCACCGTTTCGGCGAAGAGGCTGGCGCCGCCGTCCGGCAGGTCGTCGCGGGTCGGGCTGGTGATCACCACATGGCGGAGCTGCAGCCGCCGGATCGCCTCCGCCACCCGTTGCGGCTCATCGGGGTCGGGTGGCAGCGGGATCCGCTTCGTGACGTTGCAGAAGGAGCAGAGCCGGGTGCAGATCGTGCCGAGAATGAGAAAAGTTGCCTGATTGTTGCCGTAGCACTCACTGATGTTCGGGCAGTGGGCCTCGCGACAGACGGTATGGAGCCGCAATTCTTCCAGCATCCGCTCCATGTCGCCATGGACGGCCGGTGAGATTTTTTTCTGCAGCCACTCGGGACGGCGGGAGCGGTTCATGGCGCTTCTCCGGCAAGATTCCAGGCATCCGAGCAGTATTTCTCCTGCCGCAGCTTTCCGGCCATTGCCTGCTCCTCACTACTGAAAACGGAATGCTGGAAGGAAATGGCGAGATGCTCCTGGAATGAGGCCAGGAGCTGTTCCTTCAACGCTTCCGACTCCAGCGGGAATCCTGCCTCGGCCATGGAGGTTGCCCCTGCGGGCACCGCACAGCGAAGAAAAGGCCGGGCCTCGCTCAGGGTGGGACGCAAGGGAATCGAGCCGTGCTGGAAGATGAGACCCCGCGCCCGGCGCTGGGCGTTGCCGCCGAGCTTGCGGCCGTTCACCAGGATGTCGTACTCCTCGGTGCCGGCAAAACAGAGGGCTGTCCGTTCGCCAAGCCGCGCGGGACGCAGCGGTGAATCGACGGCAAAAGCAGAGGACAGGCCAATCTTGTCGTAGGCATGGAGCAGAAAGCCGCACAGCCGGCGAAAGGACTCCTTGACGCCGATGATGTCCGAGATCTGGCCGGGAGTGCAGATGATACTGTAGGTCAGCTCCTCGGCGTGAAAGATGCAACCGCCGCCGGTAACCCGCCGCACCACCGGAACGCCGGCCCCGGCGCAACGGGCGAGGTCGATAACGTCTTCCGGCTTCTGGAAGCGGCCGAGAGAGAAAGCCGGCGGATTCCAACCGTACAGGCGCAGCACCGGCAAGGAACTCCCGGGGTCGAAACAGGACAGCAGGGCCTCGTCAAGCGCCATGTTGCTCGGGCCGTCAAGCGGTCCGGTATCGATCAACCGCCAGTATTTTCGGGAATCAGTCATTTGAGTATATCCGCCTGGTAGGGGCAGGCCCCCGTGCCTGCCCAATTCAAGGGCACCCACAGGGGGGTGCCCCTACACGTAGAAGATTTTTCTGTTAGTGAAATTGCCTGAGCTGCCATCAGCCGGAACAGCAGACATTGATCTCCCGCGCCGCCTTTGTCTCGTCCAGCCGCGAGACCGGCATGCTGCGCGGGGCCTGGAACAGTGCCTCGGGATTGGTTTCCGCCAGCTCGGCCGCCTCGATCATCACGGCGATGAAGGCATCGAGGGTCTCCTTGCTTTCGGTCTCGGTCGGCTCGATCATGATCGCCTCCTTGACCACCAGCGGGAAATAGATCGTGGGCGGATGAAAGCCCCGATCAATGAGATGCTTGGCGATATCTAGGGCATGGACGCCGTGCTTCAGCTGCCGGGAGGCGGAGAAGACACATTCGTGCATGCAGATCGTGTCAAAGGGCAGCTCGTACCAGCCCTTCAACCGGCTCATGACATAGTTGGCATTCAGCACCGCCTGCTCGCTCACCTCCACCAGGCCGTGCCTGCCGAGCATGGTGATGTAGGCAAGCGCTCTCACCAGTATGCCGAAATTGCCGTGGAAGTTGGCCAGCCGGCCGATGCTTTCCGCCGCTTCTTCGAGATAATAGCTGCCGTCATCCCGTTGCGCCACCCGTGGTTCAGGCAGGAAGGGAAGCAGCTCTTCGCCAACCCCGACCGGGCCGCTCCCCGGCCCGCCGCCGCCGTGGGGCGTACCGAAGGTCTTGTGGAGGTTGACGTGCATGACGTCGAAACCGATATCACCGGGCCGGACCTTACCGAGAATCGCGTTCAGATTGGCGCCGTCACAGTAGACCAGGGCACCATGCTGGTGGGCGATGGCACAGATCTCCGCCACGTGGGGAGTAAAAAGGCCGAGGGTGTTGGGGCAGGTCATCATCACCGCCGCCACCTCATTATTCATGGTCTTGCGGAAGACGTCAAGATCCATGTCGCCGTCTGGGGCGGTCGGGACGGTGAGCACCTCGTAGCCGACAATGGCGGCAGTGGCCGGATTGGTGCCGTGGGAGGAATCGGGCACCACCACGAACCGGCGCTGATGGCCGCGCGAGCGATGATAGGCCGCAATCATCATGATGCCGGCCATTTCCCCCTGGGCCCCGGCCAGCGGCTGACAGGAAAAGGCCTGCATGCCGGTGATCTCGGCCAGGAGACGGGACAGCTGGTGGATTACGCCGAGCGAGCCCTGAACGTACCCCTCACCGGAAGGGAGGAAGGGCAGCATCGGGTGGACGCCGGCAAAGGGCCGCACCGCCTCCTCAGCCGCCTTGGCATTGTATTTCATGGTGCAGGAGCCGAGCGGGTAGAAGTTCGTGTCCACGGCAAAGTTGCGGCGCGAGAGAGTGGTGAAATGTCGCACCACGTCTAGTTCGCTCACCTCGGGCAGTCCGGCCGGCGCAGCCCTGAGAAGGCCGGCCGGGAGGTCGTCGGAACGGGGCACATCGCTCCGCGGGATGATGGTGCCGTGCCGGCCGGGAACGGATTTTTCGAAGATCAGCTCCATAGGACCTCCTCCAGCCGTGCCGCCAGGGTATCGATCTCCGCTCGGCTACGCTTCTCCGTTACCGTGACCACCAGGCAGGACTCCAAGCCCGGATACCAGCGTCCCAGCGGCACTCCGGCGGCGATCCCTTGTGCCAGGAGCCGCTCGCTGACGGTTGCCGCAGCCATCGGCAGGTTGAGGGTGAATTCGTTGAAGGTCGGCCCCTCGCTGAGGAGCGACACCCCGCGGATGCCCCCGAGCACCCCCTTGGCATACTGTGCCTTGTCGAAATTGAGTTGCGCCAGCGCGGCAAACCCTTCCCGGCCGAGGGTGGCGAGGAAGATCAGGCCGCGCAGGGCTCTGGTTGCTGCAGATGTTGGAAGTGGCCTTCTGCCGCCGGATGTGCTGTTCCCGCGCCTGGAGGGTGAGGACAAAGCCGCGCCGGCCGTCCTTGTCCACGGTTTCGCCGACCAGCCGTCCCGGCAGGTTGCGGATATGCTCCTTGCGCACCGCCAGGAAGCCGAACGAGGGTCCGCCGAAACAGAGCGGGTTGCCGAGGCTCTGACCGTCGCCAACGGCAATGTCGGCGCCCATCTCGCCGGGCGTCTTGAGCAGGCCGAGGCTGATCGGATACACCGAGACGATGGACAGTGCGCCACGGCTGCGGGCTTTTTCGGCCAGGTCGCTGAAGTCGTCGACCCCACCGAAGAAGCCGGGGTTCTGCAGCACGATGGCAGCTGTTTCGTCATCAAGACCGGCGAGGAAGGCCTTCCGGTCGGTCGCCCCCTTCACGGGTGCGATCTCGACGATTTCCACCGCCAGGTTTGCCAGATAGGTACGGACAATCTGCCGGGAAAAGGGGTTTACCGCACCGTCCACGAGGATTTTTTTCCGGCCGGTGATGCGCAGCGCCATGAAGGCCGCCTCTGCCAGGGCGGTACCGCCGTCGTAGAGGGAGGCATTGCTCGTGTCCAGGCCGGTCAGGCGGCAGATGGCGGTCTGGTATTCATAGAGGGCCTGGAGGGTTCCCTGCGAGCACTCCGGCTGATAGGGGGTGTAGGAGGTGGCGAACTCGGCGCGCCCGGCCAGATGGTCCACGACCGCCGGGATGAAATGATCGTAGCTGCCGCCGCCGAGAAAGGGAACGACGGTTCGCCGGTCTTTCCCGGCCAGGCGTTCCATCCCGGCCAGCATCTCGAATTCCGACATCCCGTCCGGCAGCTCGAACGAGCGGGCGCGCAACCCGTCAGGGATGACGGCAAAGAGGTCGGCAATGCTCCCGACGCCGATCACCTGCAGCATCTCCCGGACCTGTGCCGGGGTCTGGGGACAGTAGCCGGAGCGGCTCACAGCAGTTTCCCGAGATATTCCTGGTATTGCTCCCGATTCATCAGGCCCTTCAGCTCGCCGGGATCGGCGATCTCCAGCCGCACCAGCCAGCCTTCTTCTTCAGGACTCCGGTTGACGATCTCCGGCTCGCGTTCCAGCAGCTCGTTTACCGCAACCACCCGCCCCGATAGGGGCGCATAGATGTCGCTGGCCGCCTTGACCGATTCGATGGCGCACAGCACCTCCGCCTGTTTCGCCTCCCGGCCCGGTCGGGGAAACTCGACAAAGGTGATGTCGCCCAGCTGCTCCACGGCATAGCTGGTAATCCCGATAATGCCGCTCCGGCCGTCGATCTGAATCCATTCGTGGTCTTTGGTGAAGTAGCAATCCATGCGTTCAGCCCTCCGCATTGAAATGTGAAACAGCAATCAGCAGTCACAGGTCTTGAAATTTTCATAAAAAAATAATCTAAATGCTTTTTAGCCACGGATACACACGGATGAACACGGATGAAAAGCAAAACAAAACTTTTAAGGGTTTAGAATCTTTTGTTGTAAAAGATTCTATCCGTGGATATCCACTCCTTCGCTAAAGCTACGGCGCGCAAGCGTGTGTATCCGTGGCAAAATCTTTCTGCTTCAGGCTTGACTATGACTCAAACCCCTTCCCCCTCGTTCCTTTTTCCCCGCTCCTCGTTCCTCGCGCCTCGTTCCTTTTTCCTCGTTCCTCGATCCTAGTTCCGCAACGACCCCTCCCGATAGAACGGCAGCTCCACCACCGTTGCCTCCAGGGACAGCCCTTCCTGGCCAACCTGGAGATGGGTGCCGATTGCCGAAGCGTCCGGGGTCACATAGCCCATACCGATGCCGCAGCCGAGCATCGGCGAAAAGGCGCCGCTGGTTACCGTGCCGACCTGCTTGCTGCCGAGGATAATCCCATACCCATGGCGCGGCGAGCGCCGGGAGTCAACCCGGAAGGCCGTTTTGACTCTGGAGGGCCCTGCGGCCTGCTGGCGAACCAGGGCTTCCCGGCCGACAAAATCCCTGCTGAAATCCACGAACCGCTCGAGCCCGGCCTCCAGCGGGGTGGTCGTTTCATCCAGGTCACTGCCGTAGAGACTGTAGC
>Ga0351907_1149_pt1 | contig 16870 bp, 16 predicted proteins | sample BONcelHT113001E6_FD_206861 | JGI IMG/M metagenome (GOLD analysis project Ga0351907, IMG submission 206861) | Enriched cells from coal bed in the Powder River Basin, Montana, United States - BONCAT cells T11 rep1 HSBNCT.T11.300.1.E6 ... | reverse complement strand
GGTGGATAGGTCGATACCCAGTTGTGCCGCCGCATCATTCAGCGTATCCGTGTTCCTGATAGCGTTAAGAATGACTGCTTTCTCGACATTTTCCATCACGTCTTTCAACGGCATCGTGTTGGAAAGCTGAACGGCTTTGCCTGACAGCAGATTCTCGGAAAAAGTGTCCGGCAAATGTTCCGGGCCTATCATCTCCTCCGGACACAATACCATCATCTGTTCAAGAGTATGCTCCAATTCCCTGACATTCCCCGGCCAGTCATAGTTTAAAAACACTTCCATCACGTCCGGGCTGATTGATTTGTTCTGCTTGTATTTTTCATTGAAGTTTTTCAGGAAAAGCACTACCAGCGGCGAAATATCGTCTTTGCGCTCGCGGAGGCTCACAACTCTTATTTTGAAAACATTCAGCCGGTAATAAAGGTCCCGGCGGAATCTCCCGGCAGCCACCAGGCTTTCAATGTCCTGGTTGGTTGCGGCAATGACCTTGATATCGATCTGGATCTCTTTTGTGTCGCCGAGCCGCATCACAGATTTCTCCTGCAGGACCTTCAGCAGTTTTGCCTGCATCGGCATCGGCAATTCGGCAATCTCATCCAGAAAAAGGGTCCCTTTGTTTGCGATCTCAAGCAATCCCGGTTTGCCGATTTTCCTTGCTCCAGTGAAAGCGCCTTCTGAATAGCCGAATAATTCGGATTCAAACAGCGCTTCGGGAATCGCGCCGCAATTCACGTGAACAAAGGCCCCCTCCTTGCAGCGGGCGCTGCGTTTATGGATGAACCGGGCCAGCATGTCTTTTCCGACTCCCGATTCTCCCAGGAGAAGCACCGTGGAATCGACTTTCGCGATTCGGGCGGCCATCTGCAGCATATTACGTGATTTTTTGTCCCGGGCGATGAATTCATCGTCATCCAACTGCTGGAGATTCAGATGGTCAATTTGTTGCTTGTACTGTTCCGATTTCTGCTGCAAGGCCTGAAGTTGCTGATAAACTTCCGTCAATAGCGTCCAGTCCCGCAAAGTGCAGACGATGAGGCGAAGATCTCCCTGATCATCAAAAACAGGTTTTCCGGTGACAAGAACCTCTTTGCCCTCAAATCCCCGATAATTGAGGATTCGGGTCACTGGCTTCCGGTCGGCCAGCACTCGCAGGCTGACAGAGTCTGAAATATATTTTTTGTCAAGCAAATATTGGACATTACGGCCGATAAGCTCATCTTTTGACAGATTGGTGACCTTTTCAAAGTGGCTGTTCACCGCCAGCACAACCATATCTTGATCCACGATAAACACCCCTGCATCCAGGGCTTCGAAAACCTTTTCCACCAGATCGTTTTCTGAAGTGAACGTAAATTGTTTCATTTTGGCCTCACAGCTCGCAATATCGATCCCGTCTCTGGTGATTGAACACGCCTGATTCACTTCCCCCGCTGAAACTGGGTCTGCACTACCGTAGTTCCGATCGCCCGGCAGACCACCACCGGTTCCGGCAGTTGATCCGCAGCCGACGCCTGCCCCGGAACATCGACTGGAGCAATCACTTTGCGCGCCTCGAATTCAATCTTGCGCGAAGTCTTGCCTGCATGGACCATGCGGCCCCTCGCTTCAATAAAGTCCCCCGCATAAACCGGCTTCAGGAATTCGATTTTCTCATAGCCGACAAACAGGCCCTCATCCCCATCCTGGATAATCGCAATTTCTGTGGCGACGTCGCCGAACAAATTCAGCATTTTTGCTCCATCCACCAGGTTTCCGCCATAGTGGGCATCATGGGCGCTCATCCGGACACGGATCAAACTTTCGATGGGTTTCATTTTCACATCGCCTTCCTTTATATTGATTTTTTTTATCAGCACCAGATACCAATTTCAGTTGTATGTTTTTTTAAAAACTGATCAATTTCGTCAATTTCCATTTTTCCCATATTTAATTCGTTCCATCACCGCCCAAAACCTCTTATTAAAAAGAACCGGGTAAAAAGGAACCCGGCGTTAATGCGCCAGGTTCTTACTGTCCGACTTTTTCCACCTTTTCTGGTACAGACTTCTATCGCAATATCGCTCCCGAAATAACCATACGTTGAACTTGGTTAGTCCCTTCGTAAATCTGTGTAATCTTTGCGTTTCGCATCAAGCGTTCTACTGGATATTCACGGGAAAAACCATAGCCGCCAAAAATTTGCACTGCATCTGTGGTTATTTTCATTGCTGCGTCGGAGGCGTACATTTTTGCCATTGCCGCTTCTTTAGCAAAAGGCTTGCCAGCCTGCTTCAGATAGGCGGCCCGGTAAGTCAATAGCCTTGCAGCGTCCAATTCGGTCGCCATGTCGGCAAGCATAAACGCTATCGCCTGATTACTGCAAATCGGTTTACCAAATTGAACGCGCTCTTTCGAATACTTGATGGCATGTTCCAAAGCTGCTTGAGCAATTCCCAGAGCCTGCGCAGCCACACCGATCCTCCCTCCATCCAGCGAACTCATGGCTATCCTGAAACCATCACCCTCTTTGCCAAGCAAGTTTTCCACCGGAACTTTAACATCCTGGAAGATAAGTTCTTGCGTCTGAGATGACCGAATACCCAGTTTGTGTTCTGTCTTGCCAAAAGAAAAGCCGGGCATGCCCTTTTCCAATATGAAGGCGGAAATGCCTTTAACGCCTTTGGATTTGTCAGTCATGGCGAAAATGAGATAACTTTCGGCCGCACCGCCGTTAGTAATAAAAATTTTCGAGCCGTTCAATAAATAATGGTCTCCTTTAAGTTCAGCGACGGTCTGCTGTGCGGAAGCATCTGTGCCGGCGCCAGCTTCAGTGAGTCCAAAAGCGCCAAGTGTAATGCCTTTGGCTAACGGAACCAGGTACTTTTGCTTTTGTTCTTCTGTGCCATAGTTATAAATGGGCATTGCGCACAAAGACACTGACGCTGCGAAACCAGTTTGAACACAGTCATCAACCCGGGCGATTTCTTCATTAATTATGATGTAACTGATATAATCGCCGCCAGAGCCGCCGTATTCTTCAGGAAAGCATATCCCCGCCATTCCCAGCTCACCGGCTTTATCAAGCAGGGCTCTGGAAAATTCTTCTTTTTCATCCCGTTCCATCACGCCTGGGGCAATCTCTTTTTCAGCAAATTCCCTGACCATTTTTTGGATCATTTTTTGTTGTTCATTGAATTCGAAGTTCATTGCCTTACCTCCCTAATAAAACTATTTCGGGATCAACAGGGAAACTTATTTATATCTTCTCCAGCTGCCTCCCGGCAAACAATCGGAGATCCCTACAGTGGACAAAGGAGATCCCTTCTCTCCCTGTTTATTGTTTATAGCCTGCAACTCTTTTCGGAACTGTTTTTCTGCCAAAACTTCATCGCCAGCGGCGCAATCATAAACAGCGCCGTGATCACCAGGAGGACGAGCGAAATAGGCTTTTGGATAAAGATCAGGGGGTTCCCGCCTGAAATGTCAAAGGATTGGCGAGTGGCGGTCTCCAGACGGGGAGTCAGGATAAAGGCCAGCAGCAGTGGGGCCACAGGATAATTGCTGATTATGAAAAAATAAGCGATAACTCCTGAGCCCAGCATGAGCCAGACATCAAACATACTGTTGTTGACGCTGAAGGCGCCGACAATACAAATGATCATTACAATGGGATTCATGACCACTATCGGTATCTTCAACAGATTTATCAGAAACGGGATCATCGCAAAACCGACGCCGATGCAGATCAGATTGCCGACATACATTGAGGCGATCAATCCCCAGACAAACTCGGGATTTTCCTTGAAAAGCAGCGGTCCCGGCCGTAATCCCCACATCATCAGTCCTCCCAGCAAGACGGCAGAGGTCGCCGAACCCGGTATCCCCAGCGCAAGGAGAGGAGCGAAAGAACCTGCAGCTGCCGCATTATCCGCCGATTCGGCGGCCGCAACCCCTTCCAGTGCTCCTTTCCCCATATTTTCCCGATTTTTGCCGATCCGTTTCTCCATCATATAGGAAAGAAAAGAAGCGGTGGTGGCCCCGGCACCTGGCAATACTCCGACGAAGTTGCCTAAAATGCTGCCGCGAAATATAACCGGCAATATCTTCTTGATTTCGGGCCACGTCAACAGGCTTTCCCGAATGGTCAGCTTTTTCACTGTCGCAGTCATCGTTTCTTTTTTCGACGTCATGAGCACCATTACCTGAGCGAACCCGAACATTCCGATAACCAGCGAAATAAAATTCAACCCGCTCAACAGGTCCAATGAACCGAAGGTGAAGCGCTTTTGCCCCAAGGCCAGGTCTACGCCGATCGTGGCGATCAAAACCCCGATTCCCGTCGAGACCAGTCCTTTTAAAGGATCATCGCCCAACATCCAGCCGATGGACGATAACGCAAGGATGATGAGTGAGGTTATCTCCACCGGGCCGAACTGAAGTCCGACTTCCGCCAGCGCGGGGCCAATGATCGTGAGCAGGATGATACCGACGGAGCTACCCAGAAAAGACGCAAAGTTGGAGGTAAAAAGTGCTTTACCTGCTTTCCCCTGCCCGGTCAGCTGATACCCGTCAAGACAGCTCATGATGGCGGGGGAATCTCCGGGCACATTGATCAATATGGCGCTATACGAGCCGCCATACATGTTGCCGTAATAAATGCCGGCCAAAAAGATGATCCCGGTGGTAGGATCTGTCTTAAAGACAAGCGGCAGCAGGAGGGACACGCCGGTCAGGGCTCCGACCCCCGGCATCGCTCCGATCAAGATGCCCAGAATAGCCCCGCCAGTGGCAGCCAACAGATTGTCCAGACTTAATGCGACCGAAAACCCCTGAATCAGTAACGCAATGTTTTCCATCTTATTCTCCTAAATCCCCAGTATTCCAGCCGGCAACGGGACATCCAGCCAGAGTTCGAAAACAAGGAATACAAAACAGGTCATCCCCAGGCCGATCAGGCAAGATCGGCGCAGCGTATACCGGGCCATGAATTTCAGCCACGCCGTCGTCAGGATGAACGTAAAGGCAACCAAACCGATGATGTTCATGCTGAGCAAACCCGCAAATACCGCCAATGCGGGATAAAATGCAGGCAACTTGAGTGTATTCCAGTCCAGCTTTTCTGACCGGTAAATAATATAGGCAGACAGGGCCGCAGTGAAAATTCCTGCTAATACAGGGATAAATCCTGCCCCGGGCCCCCTGTTCTCCCAAAAACCATATTCGTTCCAGCCGGTATAAGCCCAATACAGACTCATCACCAGGCTAAACACAGCGACCAGACGTTCCAACTTCCCCCCCCCTTTGGCGACGACAAAAACCTTCCATCAGCAGTAAACTATATGCGGTTTCCTTCTAGTGCGGCCTTGTGGAAGTCAAAGAGGGAGCCTCCCCTCACTTACGCAGTCTGTTATTTCTTCACGATTCCAACTTCGTCGGCGATCTTGAGCAGGCGCGTTTCCTCGGACTTGTGGAATTGGCTGTACTTTTCTGCATCCATGTATTGGTTGGTCAGCATGAACTTATCACAATAGTCCTTTTTCCACTGCTCCGTTTCGGTCAGTTTTTTAAAGGTGTCCGACCAGAACTTCACAGCTTCTTTCGGCATGTCGGGTGGCCCGAGGACCGATCGGAACTGAACGAAGTTGATATTGGGGAATCCCATTTCCGTAAACGTGGGCACATCTTTGAATATGCCGGTCAGGCGCTTCTGGGAATAACTGGCGATAGGTCTCATTTTTCCTGCCTTTACCTGGTCGACGAACTCGTTCGGGTTGAATATTCCTACGTCGACATGGCCGCCCAATACGGCGGACAATGCCTCCCCCGAGCTGTTAAAAGAAACCCATTTGAATTTGGTTCCTGTCTCTTTGTTGATCATGCCCCAGCACAGGTGATCCTCGCTGCCCATACCGACGCCGCCGATGATGACACTTTCCGGTTTTTCTTTTACGGCCTTCAACAGGTCCTCAAAATTTTTGTATTTGCTATCCGCTTTTACGGCGATGAGGGCGTCGTCCAGGGCCAGATTCGCGATCGGCGTCATCATTCCGGCCTTAACTTCCGCTTTGTTCACCAGCGCGGACAGAGCGTGTCCGGAGTTCATAGTCATCAGCGTAAACTTGTCGCCTTTTTTGCTGAAAACATAGGCATTGCCGACAGCGCCGGAACCTCCCGGTTTATTGACGACCTGCATGGGAGTATCGATAAATTTATTTTTCAGGGCGATATCGGCGATGAGTCTGGCCAAAATGTCGCTTCCTCCGCCGGCACTGTAAGGGACAACAAATTCCATGGCTTTTTCCGGATACTTAGCCGCAGGCTTTGACGGTGAGCCGCAGCCCCCCATTATCAACGTTACTGCAAGAAAACTCACAAGGAGAAAAAACACGTTTTTTTTCATCTTCCCAACCCCCGATCCTTTATTTTTTGCGGATAAACGACCATTAGTCCTTCTTCGAACTGTGAAACATTGCCCGCAGTAGCTTTGGCCTCCCTTCATTCAAGATTGGATATGCCCGGCAATCTATGCTGTAACTATAATTTGGCTAAAAAAAGCTTTTCCTGCTGTTGTCTGAGCTGTGTGGCCGGAATATCTGGTGTAGGGTCGGTCGCATTGACCATGATCGTCGGTTCTGTCCATGGCAGGCGCCGGACTCAGGGATACCCGTGGCTTCGCCGATGACGTCCAGCGGCAATTGCATCAGAATCATCGGGTCCTGAACAACCACATAATGATAAATCATTATCAGTCGCTGAATTCTGCGAGGAGTTCAGCGGCGCGTGGCGGATTGAACACCCCGCAGATGCAGGGTTTCGCCAGAGTTTCGGCCGCCTTTTCCGGGGTAATCGCCTTACGCTTGACCTGGGCAGCCAATTCAGAGATCAGGTTGAAGGAAACCAGGCCGTGACCGCACATAGTGGCGATTTCCTGCACTTTGGTGTCCGGGAGCAGCCCGGTCTTGCCCCAGATGCCCAGGGAACTGACGAGGGTATGGGGCGCGAGCCCGACCTGCCCGCAACATTCTTCGACCGCGTGCATTAACCCTGAAACGGTTATGCAGAGTCCCAGATCGGCTTCCCTAAGATCCTTCAGTACGGCGATAACCTGTTTGCGGGAGCGGAAAACGCCGTGAACCAGTTCGTTCTCGACGATGATGTCTTTGACTTTGTCATCCCCGCCAAGGGAGAAACGGCTGCCGCCCTTGGAGTCGCCGATGTTGACCGGGTTGTGCCGGGAGAGTATCTCGAAGACTTTGTCCAGCTTGGGCTTGCTGCCCGCCGAGGTCAGTCCGCTGGACGGCATAGCGAAGACGACATAGTCCTGCTCCAGCGATTCCAGGCTTCCCTGCCGGTGTAACGTGTGTGTCATGTTGTTCCTCCTATTCTACCAACGGCCGGCCGAGACCGACGTTGATTTTGGTGTTGGGCCGAACATAGACATTCGCCTTACTGAGCGTGTCCAGGGCTGGCCAATTCCCGTCAATTCCTGCCCGGCAGGCCACATCGACACAGAAAACGGTGTCCAGCGTTTCGCCGGTTTTGCGGATGACCTCCAGCACAGGGAGGAGTTCATCCTCCTTGACGGAGATTTCGATGATGGCTGAAAGCACCTTCTCTTCGCGGATTTCCGCCGGCAATTCGCCGGTGACGGGGTTAATGAGGTTGGTGAGGGGGTTTTTGGGTTCAAAAGATACGCCGAAGCGGGCCAGCGCCATGGAGAGTTTCTCCAGTTCCCTGAGCTTGGCGCCAAGGCCAGGCCTGCCCAGTTCGAGTGCGACCCCGACCATACCGCGCTTGAACCGGCCGGTGACGTCGTTGGTTTTGATTTCCTCAGTGCCCCGGCCGGCCAGCCCGGTTTCCTTGTGAACGTTAAGCGGGTCACTGTAAATTACCCGCACGCTGCGCGGCCACTCCAGCGGCTGCTGTTCAATGGCATCCACCGGGCATACTTCAACTCTGCGGCATACGCCGCATTCAACGCAACCGTCCCAGCTGATATTGGCAGTTCCGCCGTCCATGGCAATCGCGCACATCGGACAATAAGGCAGGCAACTGCCGCAACCGATACATTTTTCCTGATTAATCAACATCAGTTTATCACTTCCTTTTCATGGTCTACTTCTTCATGGTCTACTTCGCAAACAGGCCAACCCGCTATCCTTGCGCTCAAAGTCTCGCTACTGTGTTGTCTTGCCGCCATCAACATAAATCGTTTGTCCACTGACATAGGCCGATGCGTCTGAGCATAGAAAGATCAGCGCGCCCAACAGGTCGTCGGCTTCCCCGAAACGGCCCAGCGGAACCTCGCTGACCATCTTGTTATAAGTTTCCGGATTCGAACGCAAGTCGGCGTTCATATCCGATTTGATATATCCGGGAGCAATGGCATTGACCCGGATGTTATGCTTGCCCCACTCAAAGGCAAGCGTCCGGGTGAAATGCTCAACCGCAGCCTTGGATGTACAATAGCCCAACCGAAGACCCAGTGCCTGGCGGGATGCGATCGATGCAATGTTGACGATGCTTCCCTCTTGCCGCTTGATCATCTCCCGGCCAACTGCCTGGGCGAACAAAAAGGTTCCCTTGACGTTAACATTCTGAATAAAATCCCACTCTTGCGCCGTCATTTCTTCCGGAGTCCGGCGCAGCAGCACCCCGGCATTATTTACCAATGCATCGATATGACCAAACTGCTCCATGACCTTCTCTACAAAGGATTGAATCTGCCCGGGATCGGTAACATCAACGGCGTCCGTTATAACATCAGTTCCACTCGCAGCAAGCTCTGCCGCTGCTGTCTGCAATTTCTCAACCTGTCGGTCGCAGAGCGCGAGCCGGGCTCCATAGCGAGCCAATCCCCTGGCATAGTTCAGGCCGATCCCCTGCGCACTGCCGGTAACGATAACAACCTTGTCTTTTACTGAAAACAACTCCTTCACGTTGCTTCCCCCACCTCTATTTTTTGTCCTCAAGCGGTCCTTCACAGAAGAACTTCCCCGTCGCTTCTCCGCTGCCGACTCCGCCATAACAGGCAATAGACTCTATGTCTTCGTCGCCGACGTTTTCGATGACGTGGATGACTCCCCTCGGAATAAAGATAAACGTTCCAGGAACCAGGTCATATTCAGATTCGTCGCCTGCCACGCCACAGCCGATATAGTACTTGCCGCGGCCTTTGATGAAATACTGACCCAGATCGGCGTGAATATGGTAATGCGCCCGCGATTTTTGTCCAGGCGGGATACGGACGAAACTCATCACCAGTTCCTCGCTGCCACAGGTATTCACATCAATTCCAAACTGATGCGACAATTGTTTCTCATAGCTTACGTTCTTTTCCACTTCATCCCGGTACATGACGACGGCACGATGTTTTTTATCAGACATGTTAATCCTCCTTGTATTGTTTTAGCATCGGTCTATCTGGTCGGATCAGCCTCTTTTCGTTTGCGCCAATAGGTTTGAATCAATGGCCAGATGAATTCCATGAATAGGATGATCAAAAGCAGTGCAACCATGACCGATGAAATAGGGCGAGTGAGAAACGGTTCGAAACTTCCTTTGCCAGCCATGAGCGCCCGCCGGAAATTTCCATCTGCCAGCTCTCCACCGAGAACAATGCCGAGAATCAGCGGCGCAGTCGGGAATTTCAGTTCGCGCATAATCAGACCCAATATGCCGAAGAAAAACATCACATAAACGTCAAGGATCTGAAGGTTTACCGAGTATGCCCCGATAACACAAAGCACTATGACTACAGCCATGATGGCCGGCAGTGGGGCGGTGAGAACTTTGACAATACCCCGGCCAATGATTGTTCCTATCAACAGGAATAAGACTCCGGACATAAACAATGCTCCTGCGAGTTCATAGAGAAATTCCGGGTTGTTTCTGAGAAAGTTCGGCCCGACCTGCACACCGTGGATTGTTAAGATTCCCAACACCACCGCTGTGACAGAGTCACCGGGAACGCCCAGCACCAGCAGGGGGGCGTAAGCGCCAGGAACGCAGGCATTATTGGCCGACTCGGACCCAACCAGTCCCTCGATGGTTCCATGGCCGAACTTTTCCTTTTCCCTGCTGAACGACAGCGCATGGTCATAGCCGATCCAACAGGCGATATTCGCCCCAACTCCCGGCACAACCCCGATAATAAAGCCAAGAACCGAGGCCCGCAGCGACATCCACTTGAACTTGGCCCATGCTGCGAATTGAAAGAGACTGGCGCCTTTCAGATTGATTTGACCGTATTTGCAGTCTTTAAGGCTCGAGAAGACCTCAGACATGCCAAACAGACCCACCATGGCAGGTACGAGACCGATTCCATCCATCAGGTAGGTACTGCCGTAGGTAAACCGCGGCACCCCCCAGATGGGGTCGACGCCGACCAGCGACAGGAGCAGACCGAAACAAGCCGCCAGCAGGCCTTTAAGAAAGTGAGCCCGTGAAAGTTTGGCGCAAATCATCAGACCAAACATGGCAAACCAAAACATCTCCCACGGGCCAAACAGCATCGCCAGACGCAACATGACAGGCATAACCAACAGTAGCAGTATCACCCCGACGGTGTTGCCCGCAAAAGACGACACGACATTGATACTCAGTGCTTTCTCCGCCTCACCTTTCTTGGCCAGTTGATAACCCTCGATAGCAGTCGGCGCCGAGGCCGGTGTGCCGGGAATATTCAGCACAACGGCGGATATGCTTCCGCCATAGGTGCTTCCGACCTGTGTTGCCGCCAGGAACATGATCGCCCATAGGGGATCCATCGAATACGTTAAAGTGGCCACAAGCGCGACCGTCATGGTGGATGAGATTCCGGGCAGTGCACCGCCGAAGATTCCCACCGCGACGCCCGACGAAATAATCAATAATCCGTACGGCGACAGAAGTTGACTGAATATTTGTATCAGGCTATCCATACTATCCATCTCTCCTCATGCCTGCCAGGTCTGAGTCCTTCAGATAATTGGCATTTTGAACATCACAGTGAAGACCAGATACATCGCCGCAACCAAACCACACGTCACCGCCAGCGACACCACAAGTCTTATCCTACGGACAAAGCCCCGCAGAATTCCAAAGATCAGGATCGCCCCTGCCAGGTAAATGCTGACAAAAGTAGCCCCAACAAAGATGTAGAGCGCCACAATACCGATCGCCAGCATCACTTCCCGGAATCCTTCGTTTTTCAGCATCAAGCGAATCGAAATGGATATTTTGTCAACCGTCGGATGGCCGCCCTTGAACAGACTTACGCACATATGGATCGCACTGAGAAGGGTGAAGATTCCGGATACAATTAACGGGAAGATTCCGGCGCTTTCGAAGAATTCTTCTTCGCCTTTGATCATGGCTGATGTCCAAATGAAATAGACACCGAAAAGCATCAACACAAAACCTGCCAGTACTTCTTTATCATTACTCGTTAATTTCATATCCTCACCTCTGGTTTTCCGCTTCACAGGCTTTGAAAATGATTAGGGTCTGAGAACTCCCATGGTTTCCGGCGAACGCCTGGAGATCTTAAGATCATGCAGAAGCCAGGACTGAATCCGGGTTGTCTGCTCGTAGGCCTTATCGGCTTCAGCGCCGTAATAATTGCCGGCGATAAGACCGTTTTTCTTTACCATTTGTTGAAAGGACTCCGACTCTATGGCAAACTTCGTTGCTTCAGCGATCTTATCCAATCTGTCTTTGGGGATGCCTTTCTTATAAGCGAGACCTCGCCAACCGGCCCCTGCAACAATCTTGTCCTTCAATTCAGGGATGAATTGGGTGATTGGAGGAATCTCACCGTAGCCAACAAGTTGGTATGGTTTATCGGAGAATATCGCGAGGGGTCGGATCAAGCCTTCAACAATTAACCCGCCGGCCTCCATCAAAGCTCCGCTGGTCCCCCACTCGACATCGCCTTTGGCGACAGCCATCGCCGTATCTTTGCCGCTGGGATAGGGGACATATTTCACATTCCCGCCGACAGCATTGACTGAAAGCACCTGCGGGATATGCCATAGCCCGCCTGCCCCCGTATTGGAACCGGTTGAACCGCCTTTTTTCCACAGAGCGATCAAATCATTCATATTCTTAACAGGCGAATTTTTGTGTACCAGGAAGGTAGGCTCTGCGATAATTGGAATCGCCAGCATGCCCATTTCTTTATAAGTTACGTTTGAATTGGCCATCGCCGGAAATGTCGCAACCGCGCTGCTTGGAGCAAACAGCGTATATCCATCGGCTGCCTGTTTGATGACAAAATCAGCGGCAGTACCGCTGCCTGCGCCGGGCATATTTTGAACGACTACTTCAACGCCAAGCTTTTTAGCCATTTCGGGCGCCAATGCCCGGCACATGACATCCATGCCGCCGCCGGGAGCAAAGCCCACTATCAACGTGATAGGCCGGGTCGGCCATTTCTCTGCTTTGCCGGCCTGCTGACCGCCACAGCCTGCAAATATTGCACTGACCACCAGAGAAAACACAACAACGCAACCAATCCAGGTACTTCTTCGGTTCATTTCATTACAACTCCTTTCGTTTTTTGAAATTTTTAGCCTTTTGCTATCGGCTCGCGAATACCCGGGCAGCCGATCCGGAAACTCCCTCCAGCCTTAAGGGTATGGCAAAAAACTGAATGCTGTCTTCTACTAATAGATGGGTATTGGTTATATATTCAATCTGAATAATTCCCGCCCCCAGCAACAGATTGTGCATCGGCATTTCTTCCAGCGTAGGGATATCGCCCAGAAAAAACCTCCTAAGCGAATAATCCTGTGGGAAGTCAAAGGCTGCAGCCCTAATCCCCTTCTCGACCAACCATCGACCTGCCGACTCCGCCATATACGGCGACGTCCTCCAGAATTCCGGCGTATCCACACTTTGCTTCAAGCCCTGACATGTCTTCAGGATGACGATGTCTCCCTTTTGTACATGCCTGCCTTTCTGTTCCAGATAAGCATCGGTAATTTCCTCATTGGGTCCTACATGGGATAAGTCCACTATCTTTGCCATACCAATCAATTCGGAGAGAGGAACCTGGTCGATTGTTTTTTGCCCGGCAAAAGCATGTGCCGGGGGATCTATATGGGTAAAACTGTGGACTGTCATATAAATTACCTCTTCCCGCAAAGGTCCGCCATTTGTGTAATCGCGGTCGACAGTCCGGCTGAACATCCACCGCCAATGTTTTCGCACCGGCAAGGTGAGATCAATTATCTCATTCATACCATCACTCCAATCTCATATTGCGGTCTATCAACTATTTTTCCCGCACATAAAGTCACTTTTATGTTAACTCTCTTTATCGGAGGGAAAATCAGTTTTAGCGCATACGCCATGATTACCCCTTCCTGCTTTGGGCTGACAGCTCCACTCCCATTTTGAAGGCTTCGATATCATCCTTATGAAATTTTTCATCCACCAGGGTAAGCAACTTGGCGATAATCACTTCTGCCGGCAACACGTCGTTCACGGCAGTCAAGGCTCCAAGCATGACCACGTTTGTGAGAAGCACATTGCCCAGATCCTTGGCCGCCTGAGTAGCGTTTATAAAGTAACCGTCAAACCCTTTCCCTCTGATCGTCTCAATGATTTGCCCAGTGGAAGGATATTCATCCACATTCATATTGGCGAGGATCGTGGGCACTGGCGCGATATTAATAATAAACCGGCCTTTTTTGCTGAGCAGGTTTATGTAACGCAGCGCCTCCAGCGGCTCGAATCCCAGGAGCACTTCGGCCTGGCCTGTCGGCACGAGCGGCGAATAAATTTCCGTATCCGAAATGCGCACATGGGACAATACGGAGCCGCCCCGCTGGGCCGCGCCTTTGGTTTCGGTATTGACGACGTTGTATCCGGCGTCAATGGCACACTTGGCTACTACCTGGGAAGCAAGAAGGTTGCCTTGTCCTCCGACTCCGGCGATTACCAGATCAAATTTCATTTTATCGCCCCCCTCTTGCATACAGCAATGCACACCGCGCAACCGTTGCAACTGCTCGGCTCGATAACCGCCTTGCCTCCTGCCAGGGTTATGGCAGGACAGCCGAAGGTCCTTACACAGAGACCGCATCCGTTGCAGACATCAGGATCCACAGCCACTGATTGCGAAACGAAAGAAAGTTTTCCTTCCCGGCTGAATTTCAAATAACACAGCGCTTCCGCCACAACGACCTTGACCCCTTCCTCCAGGGTGGCTTCGCTGATCACTCCCGCGACGGTAAGCTGCAATTCAAGCAACGGTTTGTTTTGGGGCAATTGTTGCAACATCAGGCCAAGTTCATTCATCGCGGCCTTCTTCTTCCCAACGCAGACGATAGCCAACCGGCGCAAGTTTGGTCAAGCGGCCGGAGCGTCTGGCTGTTTCCACCGTTGACCACACCGCCCGGCACAAAGCGAAGGTTTCGCTGGCTGTGCGCGGCTTGACTCTTGGCTGGCGTTGTGGGGTTTTTACGCCAAGAGATCGCAAATATTCGGTTTTTTGACGGGTTCTTTCGAGGGCAGTGCTGAGATTGACAGGCTGTTTCATTGATCATCACCCAAGCACATTATACTTTAATCTGTTGTACCAACACCAGATGAATATTTCTGCTATATTTCTATATAGTAAGTCGATTCGGTGCAAGTTTCAATGTGAATCAGCGGTTGGAAACTTTACCGCTTGCCTTGCAATTGATCCGGGAAATCCATGCGGCCCCCTTTTTACATAGTGGCGGAGAGGACAAAGATTATGCAGGTATATGAAATGTTTTGTTTATTGTTTTGGTTTATAATGATAAAATTTGTTTGTTAAGATCTTATCACTGCAACGCATTCTTGATTTTCAATCATACACAAACTCATGCTGAGTTCAAAAGTTTCTTTTTTCTGTGAGAGCGATATGCTTTGGCATTACATCTTTGGTAATAGCACACATCACGTAACGCCCGAATGATGTGCGCAGGGTCTTGCGAAATGGCCGCAAAGGTTAGAATCAGTGCTTGATGCATGGTCAGGACAGGACGTTTTTTTACAAACATTTCGGGGGATCGTGTGCAGTGACAGTAAATTGAAAACTGGCTGTGAGGGGAGTAACGCAATGATCGGAATTTCGGTTCGTGACGCGCTGGAGCTGCCGGCACTGCGGGGAGCGGAGCTTGTGGGGGGAGCTGCGGGTATCGACCGCATCATCCAATCCATTAATATTATGGAAGTTCCCGATGTGGGAAGCTATGTGAAGCCGGCCGAACTGCTGCTGACAACTGCCTATCCGATCCGGGACGATAAAAACGCCCAGGAAAGGCTGGTGCCCGAATTATGGGAAAAAGGGCTGGCAGGCCTGGCGATCAAACCGCAGCGCTATATTTCCGAAATCCCTGAACTCATGATCCGGCAGGCGGACGAGCTGGGGTTTCCCCTGATCCGGCTACCGATTGACGCTGCGTTTACTGAAATCATCAATCCGCTGCTGATGGAGATCTTAAATCGGCAGGCGGTGATCCTGCAGCGCAATGAACAGATCAGCCAGGCGCTCGCCGGCATCATGCTGCGGGGCGGCGGTCTGGACGAAATCGTCCGGGCGCTGGCGGGTTTTTTGGCGCTGCCTGTTTCAATCCACGACGCTTCTTTACGCAGGATGGCCTCCTGGCTGAATCCGCGGGACTTCGGCGTGGAACTGAACAAGCTGCTGCGGGAGTCGGTTGCCGACTGGCGGCGTCTGTCCACCGTTTTCCGGGCCAGGAAAGAGTCGGATCATTTTTTGTTCGACGGTGTATGCGGTGCGGTGGTCCGGCCCGTGGTCGTCGCAGGTGAAATCTACGCTTACGTGTTTATCTGGGAAGCGGACAAAACGCTGTCGGAGCGCGAAGTCCCCAGCGTGGAGCAGGCGATCACGATGATCGCGCTTGAGATCAACAAACAACGGGCGATCGCGAGTGTCGAGGCTCAGTTCAAGAGCAGTTTTATCGAAAGTATCATTGACGGCGAAATCGATTCCGCCGAATCCGTTCTGAGTCGGGCTGAGGCTTTTGGCTGGCAGCTGCCGGGCACGATGACCGTCCTGCTGTTCGAAAACCAGGAGCTGCAGCAGATCTCCGTAAAGGATCTGTTGAATGCCGGACGCAGGAAAAGCCAGATGATGGACAGCATTGCCGCGACGCTGCAGGGCCTGTCGCACGGTTCGGGCGTCGTGGATTTCGGCAACCGGGTGATGGTGCTTTACGGACTGCAGGAGGGCTGGGATTCAAAAGCCGGCAAGAAGGCAAGTGAAAAAATCGCCGGTACGTGCTGCAAAGAACTGGAACGTCAGACGCCGGGCCGGACCCTCGTCGGCATCAGCCGTCCGGCAGCCGGGCTGCTCCACATAAAAGAAGGCGTGGAGCAGGCGAAACGGGCGTTGGAGTATGGCCGGCGTGATCTTCTGGGCGGTCAGCTGTTCCATTTTGATGACCTGGGGTTATACAGGATTTTGGTCAATTCGGACGAAGCTGAGATCCGCCAGTTTCAGCAGGATGTGCTCGGCCAGCTGATCCGTTATGATGAGAAAAACGACTCGAACCTGCTGGAGACACTCGATGCCATACTGGCGTCCGATATGAACCTGGTGAAGGCTGCGCAGCGGATGTACATTCACTACAATACCCTGCGGTATCGTATGAACCGGATCCGGGAGGTTTCCGGCCTGGACTTGAAATTGCCCGAACACCGGCTGAATTTGCAGGTGGCGTTAAAAATCTGGCGGATGAAGAGCTGATTTTCATCCCAACATTGAGAATTTCATTGTATTTGTAAGGTCGGGATATATAGACGGCCTTTTTTTTGTCAGTATTATACATAGTAGAAATAGTGTGATTATTCTAAAATAAAGATGTCACTATAGAAGATCGACCAGTGTGAAGGATGTCAAATATGAAGC
>Ga0351907_1143_pt1 | contig 17654 bp, 19 predicted proteins | sample BONcelHT113001E6_FD_206861 | JGI IMG/M metagenome (GOLD analysis project Ga0351907, IMG submission 206861) | Enriched cells from coal bed in the Powder River Basin, Montana, United States - BONCAT cells T11 rep1 HSBNCT.T11.300.1.E6 ... | reverse complement strand
AAAGACACGATGGCAAAGATACGCGTATTACTGGCGGAAGACCACGCCCTGGTGCGTGAGAGCATCCGCCGGTTCCTGGAAAAAGAGTCAGACATAGAAGTGGTCGGAGAGGCCGGCGACGGCGAGGAGATGATCGAGCTTGCCCAAAAACTCAAGCCCGATGTTATCGTCGCCGATGTCGCCATGCCCAAGGTCAACGGGATAGAAGCGACCAAAGCGATAAAAGCCTTAAATCTCTCCATCCCCATCCTGATTCTTACCGCCTACGATTACGACCAGTATATCTTTGCCCTGCTTGAGGCGGGGGCCGCCGGGTATCTCTTAAAAGACATCAGCGGCCAGGAGCTCATCGACAGCATCATCGCCATCAACAAGGGCGACTCGGTGCTCCACCCCACCGTGGCCAGAAAGCTTATGCAGCGCTTCCGCGGCAGCACTAAAAATGACGAGCATAGGCCCTTTGAGAAGCTCACCGACCGCGAGATAGAGGTGCTTCGTCTTGCCGCCCAGGGAAAGAGCAACCGTGAGATATCCGATGAGCTTATCTTAAGCGTTCGAACCGTGGAGGCCCACCTCGGGCATATCTTCAACAAGCTCAACGTAAGCTCGCGGACCGAAGCGGTGATTCTCGCCCTTAAGAAAGGTTGGGTCGGCTTAGAATAACGCCGCCTATCAGGAGGGTTTCCCGTGAACGCACCGGCCAATGAAAGCGCAGCAGCAAGACGACCTCTGGCGGACAGCCGTTTTTGGTTTATAGTCGCTTTACTCCTGGTAATCACCCTTCACCATTACGACGCCCAGACCGGAATACGCATCTTTGCGGCGCCCGATAAGATATTGGGCTTAACGCGTCATTCCATCGACCGCATGCTCTACCTTATACCGATTATCATCAGTGGATTTTATTTTGGCTCCCGCGCAGGTTTCGCCACGATGGCGGCGGCCATGGCGGCCATGGCACCGCGCGCGCTCTTTATATCGGGAAGCCAGGGCACCGCCGTCTCAGAGACCATCATCGTGGGTTTAATAGGCGCGCTCCTTTCAATGCGCCTCGATTACTATCACAAGCAAGGAGAGAAACTCGAAGTCGTAACCGAGCGACTGGAAACCACGCAACGGCGGCTTCACTCAAAGGTTCGTATGTCTATGGAGCAGGCCAAACAGCTCTCGGTCATAAATTCCTTCTCTTCGATGCTCAACCAATCACTCGATATTAAGCAAGTGATACACACTGCGATAAGTATGGTCAAAGATGTCATCCAAGTCGAGATAGTGCTGGTCTTCCGCTTGGATGGGTCGACGCAAAAGTTGCGTATCATTGCGCACGAGGGCATTAAGGATGAATCGGTCGCTTCGCTCGACGGGATGATGCTCGGCGAAGGACTTTGCGGCTGCGTCGCGCAAACCGGCGAACCCTTGATGATAGAGGATGTCTCTGAGGACAAAATCTTCTGCACCCCGACCGTCATACAAGAAGATATAAAATCTCAGCTCAGCGTACCGCTTACTGCAAGAAACAAGATAATCGGAACTTTATGTGTCGCGACGCGCTCGCGCCGTCATTTTAAAGAACCCGAGATTCAGCTTCTTTCGGCTCTGGGTAGCCTGATGGCCATCGCCATCGAAAACTCCGAACTCAATATCGAGCGCGAGTCCGCCGCCGAGCGCGTCAAGCTATCAGAAAGGCGATTCCGCCAGCTCTTTGAGAACGCCCACGACGCGATATGGGTGCAGGACCTGTCGGGTGCCATCACCGCCGCAAACCAGGCAACGGCCGATATCTTCGGCTATAACTTCTCAGAACTTCTTAATAAGAATATGAAGGATGTCCTCTCACGAAAAGGGCTATGCTCAGCAAGAGAGCTGCAAGAGAAGCTGCTAAGCGGCGAGCATACGCTCCAGCCGTATACGCAGAAACTTATCCGCAAAGACGGCAAAGAGATCGTGCTCAGACTTACCACAAATCTAATCTCAAGCAACGGGCATGCGAACGGCCTGCAGTTTATCGGCAGGGACATTACAAATGAGCTGAGAATGCAGGAAAACCAGCAATTTTATCTCGAGCAGATCACAAAGGCACACGAGGAAGAGCGCCTGCGCATCTCACGCGACCTGCATGACAGCACGGCGCAAAGCCTTATCGCGGCGATCCACCGGCTTGAAGACTTTTGCCAGACCGAGCAGCACCTCCCTATGCCGAGACTCAAGGCCCTATTAGCCCTTCACGATCAGCTTAAGGATCTGCTCCAGGAGATACGTCAGGTAAGTCGCGACCTTCGCCCGTCGATCATCGACGACCTCGGCATCCTCCCCGCCGTCGAGTGGTTGACCGAGCAGGTCACGAACGACTACAAAATCGAGACCAGCCTCAATATTATCGGTGACGAGCGGCGCTTTTCTCCTGAAATCGAGGTAACGGTCTTCCGCATCGTGCAGGAAGCCCTCCGTAATGTGGCCAAGCATGCGAACGCGACAAAAGCCGGCGTCACCATAGAATTCAAGGAAGCGGAGACCATGGTCAAGGTGGTCGATAACGGCAAGGGATTTGCCCTACCGAACAGCCTTGGGGAATTCTCTCGCGAAGGAAAACTCGGCGTCGATGGTATGCTGACCCGTGCCAAGCTCGTGGGCGGCACGCTCGATATCGATTCGAAGGCCGGACAGGGCACTACCCTGACCGTCGTCATCCCCGCCTAGTCTGTATTTCACTAACACGATTTTGCGACATATACGGGGCACGAGGTACGTCTGATTACCTTCTCCGCAACGCTCCCCATAAAAAGTTTACGCAAGCCCGTGCGGCCGTAACTGCCCATGAATATGATATCGGACCCTAGGTCATTCGCTAATACAACGATTCTCTCGTCGGGCGACCCCTCGCGAACGAAAGTCTCTGCCGGCACATGCATCGACTCGGCGCGTTCTTTCGTCGTCTCGACAAGCTGCTTTGCTTTGCCGATCAGCCGTTCGAGCTCATGCGGCGCCTCACCATACGCCTCATCGGCAACCTCCACAACAGAAAAAATCTTGAGTGAAGAGCCGAACTCTCGTGAAAGCGCCAATGCCTTGCCGATGGCGACCTCGCTGCAGCGTGAGCCGTCGATGGCCAGCAGTATCCGGTCCCATCTTATCTGTGCCCCATGCGGCATTACCAGCACATCGATAGGGCTTTTCCCGATGACGCGCGCCGTTACGCTTTCCATGAAACTCTTCTCGGGTTTTGCTTCGATCGCTCTTAAGCCACGTCCTATGATTATAAGGTCACATTGCCGTTCTTTGGCGACATTGATGATGGCCTCATCGACTCTTCCCTCGAGAACAGTTTGAATCTGGGGCTCGATCTCCTCGATTTTTGGTTTTACAGCCGTGACCGTTTTCGCTACCACGGCCTTCGCCGTTTCGCTCACATCCCTGACGCCGACCAGCACGGGCCTGCCATTGGCCGACGGCAGCACAACGGCGACCGCGACCTCACAGTTGCCATCATTCGCGAGCTTCACAGCCTGCTTTAAATGACCGTTTCCTGTTTCAGCGCCGTTAAAAACGACCAAGATACTCTTGAGCTTTTTCATCGCCCACAGCCTCCCTAAGCACATCAGGGGTCAACTATTTTATTGTCGTTCGCATAAACAAAGTTCGCGTTTGGTCCCATCGACATACGCATATGACGAAATCGGTGCGATAAAATTGCCATCCGGTCTATGGACCTGGATGCCGGTGATCACCGCGTAGTCGCTCTTTCTCGTATCGATTAATACCGCCAACAAGGCCTCGAGGTCTGCCTGTATGGCCCGCTGGGCCACTTTTGTCAGCTCGAGTAAATCCGGGATTTCGCCTTCCGGCAGCTCTTGCGAGAGGCGCGCCCGTATAAGGCTTAGCTCGATATCGTCTATTTCTATTTCTGCGGAGGCATTGCCTTGGGCGAGCTCTTTTTGAAAAATACCGAGTGCGCCGCAGGCGCCCGACTCACCATGCCGCCCTTCTCTCTCGCACACACCGACCCGTCCTTCGCCATCGATTGCTATATGCGGAAAACTGTAGAAAGCATACCTCTCCTTGCCGTCAAGATTCGGGGCATGGTGCATAGCCGCGCTCAGACCGGTTTTACCCGCGAAAAACATACCGGCAAGGCTCGAAAGATTAAAGATGTGGCCCCAGTTACGCTGCACCATTTCGATAAGCGGTTGTGATATCTCATCACGGCAGACGCCGACACAAGCAATAGTGTTATCGGTCGAAAAGCCGAGCTCATTCAACGCCTCGTGTGTCATATTTATAAACTCCGCCTCTGGATACAACGTTTCGAAGTATTTCATCACGTACCCTACCTCTTTCGCCTTTAAGTGAGACTATAAGTAATAAACCAGTAAGTATACGAGCAAGAACAGCGTTATCCATAGCACTGTTGTCCCTATGGGCCAATGCTTGACGATATCGCCGGGATACATCTCTTTTTCTCTCTTAATCCTCTGCTCTATCTGAACCCTCTTGTCCGAACCGCTAATCCGCAGAAGTACCGTATCTGCAGCAAGTTTTAGTACAGCCTGCGGATTCTTGCTCGCCCAGGCGATAGATGAGGGAATGGCGTCAAACACGGTTTTGTCGATCGCCGTCCCTACTTTAGCCATGGGATTATTGATAAACCACATAAAAGCTCCGGCGCCTTTTCTGTAGAACCAGTCCGCATCGAGGTTGACCGCTCTTTTCTCTGCCGGATATATTCCGGATAGCAGCAGGAGGGTGAAGGCCAATGCCGAGAAGAATAGCAGTTGCAGCTGGCTCACGACATGCTCTGCCGTATATGGAACGTACTCGACCGGATATGGAAGAATGCTGTAGAGAGTACCGGGGAACACACCGATAAAGATGCTTAAGAAAGCCGCGATGCCCATGGCCAGAAGCATATTAAGCGGGGCCTCTTTCGTCCTAATACCGGAATCATGGCCGAAAAACGCAAAATACGGGATCTTTATCCCTGCGTGGTGGAAAACACCGGCTGAGGCAAATATAAGGACAAACCATATAATAGCCATGCCCTCATGCGCCACTGCGGATACAACCATCGATTTACTAACGAACGCGCTAAATAAAGGAAACGCAGAAATCGATGCGGCGCCTATTATGCAAAATGTGGCCGTTATCGGCATCGACTTATACAGCCCACCCAAATCGGTAGCATTGATTTTCCCGGTCTGATGCATAACAGCGCCCATAGACATAAACAGAAGCGCCTTAAATAGTATGTCATTAAACGCATGAGCGGTAGCCCCATTAATGGCCAGCTCCGTGCCAATACCGATGCCGACCACCATAAACCCGACCTGGTTGATGAGACTATAGGCTAGCACTCTTCTTAGGTCATTCTCGATAACGGCATAGAAGATGGGAAACGCCGTCATCACGGCACCCACCCATATCAAAATATCCGTGCCCGGGAATGCTCTTGCCAAAGCATATACCGCCACCTTGGTTGTAAAAGCACTCAAGAACACCGTACCCGTTATGGTCGCCTCAGGATAGGCGTCTGTGAGCCATGAATGAAGCAGCGGGAACGCACAATTTATCCCAAACCCGAGCAGTATGAAATAGGACGCCAACCCGCTTAGTCCCATATACGCAAACTCGATAGAACCTACGGTATGGACATGTATGATGATGCCTATCAAAAGACTTAGCCCGCCGAGAATATGGACCAATAAGTATCTCAGGCCAGCTGAATATGATGCCTTTGTTTTCCGGGCCCATATAAGATAGGTTGCGGTGACCGCCATTACCTCCCAGAAAATGAACAGGGATAAGAGATCTCCCGCGAAAATCGCGCCTAATGCGCTCCCGGCATAAAGAAACGCCGCGACATGCTGCCCGTCGTCTTTTACGCGCAGAGCAAAGAGAACCGCGATGAATGAAATGATGATAAATATATAGCCGAAAATCATGCTAAGCCGGTCGACCCGGCCGAAGATCAGCTCGTAGTCCAAGAACGGAACAACCCAGTGCATCCCCTCGGGAATGTTGAGAATATTTACAAAAGCGATAATAGGCAGCAGCAACATGTAGGCAGATTTAAGCCGCCCCTTTAGAAGTGGGATAAGAAGCGCCCCGATGATGAATATTGCCGCTGGCGGAAGCAGACTAACCATAATAATCCTCATCTCTCATAACGCAACTACGAAGTGCATATTTTGCCACTAGCACAAGGATGACACAGGCGATAAATCCGTATACCGCATAAAAAGATGGATAACTCTCCCACGGAAAATAGGGATGTTTTGGAACAAAAAAGTCGATTACGACTAACATTCCTAGAGCCGCATAAAAGACTCCCAAGAACATTTTCAATTTTTTTGGTTTGTCAGGAGTTTGCTTCCCTTTCATCGATTTCCTCCAATAACACCTATGGCTGCGAGGATCATAAGAATCAACCGCGCTTTATCTTAAACTCAAGAAAATAATTGTGCCGAGATATAGAATGCCTACTGAAAAAGCTATATAAAATATACTCTTGTATCCTGGAATAGGATCGTGCTTTAATTCCTTGATCTCTTCTTTCTTCACCATCTCAAATTACCCCCGAATCCCTCTACTACTTTGATACGTTTAGCCCCGCTATAGACGGATCCCTCTGCTCTGCTTACTTCCGCTACTCTCACATCGCACCGGCAACTGCCATCCTTGCGAGTTCAAGGAATACCGAAGGCCAGATAAAAAGCGCGAGCGTTACTATGGCCGTGATGGTAAGCGGTATGACCATAAGCGAAGGGGCCTCACGTCTTTTAGCCTTCTCGCCGGCGGGCAACTCTTTAAAAAATGCGGCATATACAATCGGCAAAAAATACGCCGCATTAAGTATCGTGCTGGCCACTATCACGGCAATAATCGGCAGCTGCCCTGCTTCAATGGCTCCAATTCCGATATACCATTTACTTAAGAAACCCCCGAAAGGCGGTATGCCTATCATCGAAAAAGCCCCGACCGTAAAGGCCGCCATTGTAAACGGCATCTGTTTTCCTATTCCATCAAGCTCGCTTACTCTCGTCTTATGGGCGGCGACATATATCGCCCCAGCGGTGAAAAAGAGGGTTATCTTAGCAAATGCGTGTAGCACTATGTGCATGATGCTTCCCGTAATGCCCGAGAGCGTGAGGAGAGCGACGCCGAGTATGACATACGAAAGCTGGCTTATCGTCGAATACGCGAGCCTCCGCTTCAAGTTATCCTGCCGTAACGCGATAATCGACGCGACTATTATGGTGAAAGACGCGACATATGCAAGGACCGTGCCGACTCCAAGCTCGGAAAGCAGGTTTACGCCAAATATATAGAGCACGACTTTTAAAACAACAAACACGCCCGTCTTAACGACCGCAACGGCATGTAAAAGGGCGCTAACCGGTGTCGGCGCGACCATAGCGGCCGGGAGCCAGGAGTGAAACGGCATCACGGCCGCCTTGGCTATCCCGGCCATAAACAACACGAAAATCGCGATTAACAACGCATCCGAACCCTGGCCCGCGAGTATTCCGTGTTGTGTAAAATCGAGCGTGCCCGCGGCGTTATACGTAAGAAATATCGCGAATAGCTGGAACGCTACCGATGTGCCAAGCAGATATGTGAGATATCTTCGTGCGCCCTTAAGCGCTTCCGTGGTCCCCTTGTGGGCGACGAGTGGAAACGTGCAAAAGGTTATCATCTCGTAAAAGACAAATGTCGTGAACATGTTTGCAGAAAAGGCCACGCCTATCGTTGCGGAGAGCGCAACCGCAAAAAACATAAAATATCTCGTCTGCGCGTGCTCGTTGAGCGACCTGACATATCCTATTGAATAAAAGGATGTGACTATCCAAAGAAATGAGGCGGTCAGCGCAAAGAACATCCCCAAAGCATCGACCTTGAATGCGATATCGAGTCCCGGAAGAATACTGACCAAAGAATATTCGATGACGTTGCCTTCGAGAATCAGGGGGAGCATCGACGCGACAATCGTGAACTTGAGGACCCCGGCCGCAATAGTCCAGAACTCTCTAAGGTTTGGTTTCTTGCCCGATATTCCGATTAGAACAACCGCAAGGAGCGATACGGCTATGGCATACAGAGGCATTGCCGACTTGACTGCTTCCATTATACACCCCCCAAGAGCATACGTGCCGCTTGTTCGGCCACCGATACAGGAATGAAAGCGCCGACTCCGAAGACTATGCAAAGCGCCGCAAGTACAAGGGTCGGCATGATCAAGCCGAGCGGGGCGTCATCCTTTAGAAACGAGCCGTTATTCTCGTTTGAATTTTTAGATTTAGGCGGCTTCGAGCCTTTAGGCCCGGATTTACGCTTCCCGTAACCGGCTACCGCTGCCGGATAGGCGCCGACCGGTTCCGCAAAATATATCCCTTCGATTATCCTCCAGAAATACACCGCCGTTAACAAAGAGCTGGCCAGTATTATGGGGATGATAAACCACATATCGGCGCTGAGCGCACCGAGAGCGAGATACCATTTGCTTACAAAACCTACCGTAAGCGGCACGCCGATCATCGAAAGCCCGGCGATGGTAAACGCGGCCATGCTAAAGGGCATCTTCTTGCCCATGCCTCTTAACCCCGAGATATCCTCTACACCGGTCTTATAAATCACCGCCCCGACGACAAGGAACAGAGAGCCCTTCATCAAGCCATGATTCAATATGTGAAGCAGGCTTCCGGTTATACTGCTTTGATTGACGAGGGCCGCCCCCAGAACTATGTAGCCTATCTGTCCGACGCTTGAATATGCCAGCATTCTTCTGATATTGGTCTGGGCGATAGCGATAACGGAGCCCGCTACTATGGCGACAAGGGCAAGCGCTATCAATATCTTTGTAACCGGCACGACCTGCAAATCAAACTCGAGCTTAAATACGGTGAACATGACCCGCAGCAGAGCGTAAGCGCCGACTTTTGTTGCGGTTGCGGCCATTATCGCACTCACAACCGATGGCGCGTATGTGTAGGCGTTTGGCAGCCAGGCATGTAAAGGAAAGAGTGCGAGCTTCAAGCTCAAACCTACCGTGAAAAACGCAAAGGCGGTAAGCACGACTTTTGACTCATAAACCATCGGCAACTTATCTCTTAAGTCAATCATATTAAGAGTGCCCGTCACCATGTAGAGATAACCTATCCCAAGAACTATGAATGTTGCGGCAATCGTTCCGAGTATAAGATAATTATAGCTTGCCATAAGCGCGTTTCTTTTCTTTCCGACCGCAATCAAAGCATATCCCGCAAGTGAGGCTATCTCTATAAACACGTATAGGTTGAAGATATCGCCGGTTATGACGATTCCCATGAGCCCCGTGACAAAGAGCATGAATATCGAGTAAAACGCCGTTATCTTACTACTATCGATCTCCTTCTCAACGCTCTTCCTCGCATATAGTGAAACTATAAAGAAGATAAAAGAAACGACGACAAGCACATAAGCGTTGAGGTAATCGATCGAATACTCTATTCCCCACGGAGGTTCCCAATTGCCGAGCCAGTAGCTTATTCTCCCCGTATCCATCACCGTATTAAGCAAAGAAAGGGATACTAGGAAACTCGAGAGGGTCACCGCTACGGCGATGTACCAGCTATAAATACTGTTTACTCTACCTGCAACCGGGATTATAACCGCCGACATCAACGGTATTACGATGACCAGAATTGGTAGATGCTCTGCTATATTCATCTATTTCTGTCTATCCCTTCTATTTTAATTCTCTTTATCTGAACCTTTTGTGACCTGCTCTATCTCCTGCAGTCTTATATCCGCGTCCTCAATCTCTACCTCTAAATCCTGCAGTGTGCGCTCCGTATCAAGCGTCTCGTCTTCTCCCATCTCCAATATCAACTCTTCTTCTATCGTCCCGTAAGCCTTGTATATCCTGATAACCAGGGCAAGCGCTACCGCGGTTGTGCTGACCCCGACGACAATGGCCGTTAGCATCAGAACGTGAGGCACCGGGTTGTCATAGCGAACCGCCTGTTCCCACAGTATTGGAGCCGTTCCGCCCTCTACTTTTGCTATGGAGATGTAGAATAAGAACACCGCGGTTTGAAAGATGTTCATGCCGATGATCTTCTTTATCAGGTTTCCCTTGGCTATCATCGCGTAGAAACCCGTCATCATCAGGGTCACATATATCCAATAGTTATATTTTCCTGCGATAAGCTCAATCATCATCCCGCCTCGCTGTCTCGAAAAATATTGTTATCATTACAGCGGCAACCGTGATTCCCACGCCTATTTCAATACCGTAGATGCCCAGGCCGCTTGCGAGTTGATGCGAACCAAGCGGAAGAGCTGTATATTCAAGATACGCCCCTCCCGCGAGCACGCACAGCAACCCGATGCCCGCGTACACCAGAACCCCCGTTGAGGTCAGAATGTCGCTGAATTTTTGGGATATCCTCTTCCTACCTTCGTCAACGCCGAATACTATCGCATAGAGAATTATGCTTGCGCCCAAAATAACGCCGCCCTGAAACCCGCCGCCGGGACCGAGCTCGCCATGGGCTATGACATAAAGGGCATAGAGCTGTATAAAAGGGATCAACAGCTTCGCTATGACTCTTCTGATTATATGTTCTCCGGCTACACGTTCTTTCATTGCTCTCTCTTTCTCCTAAGAAGCAATACTACGCATATCCCCGCGGTAAATATGACTGTCGTCTCTCCAAGGGTATCGTAACCCCTATAGCTTGCCAGTATAGCCGTGACAAAATTAACGACGTGCGTCTCCTCGTAGGATTTCTCGATATATCTCGGCGCCACATGGTGATTCGCCGGCGCATTCGGATCCCCGAAGTTCGGCATATCGATCGTGCCATAGATCAAAACAGCACCCGTAACGAGCACGACTGCAAAAGCCGCCAGTGTGTGATACAGGTTTGGGGATTTACGGCCGTTCTCTTCCCCTCTTCGTGTCCTGCTTAACGCCGCTATCAATAGCATGGTCGTGATTCCCGCGCCGACCGATGCTTCCGTAAAGGCGACATCGACGGCGTTCAACCTTGTCCACACCACCGCCATCAACAGGCTGTATACTCCGAGTATCATAATCGCACTTAACAAGTCTTTCATGCGCACCGCCGCTATAGCGCAGATTACGAGGAAAAGCAGAAGCAAAAAGTCGATCATGTGGTCTCCTTACTCTCCTTCATCCAGGGCTTCACCCCGGCGACATAGGCTGCCTTAGCAAGCGCATGGGTTGCGGTCGGGTTTACGATAAATATGAAGACCACGATGATAAACAATTTGATGCTTACCAGTGAAAATCCCTCATATATCATAAGCCCCATAAGAATAAGCATCTGCCCCAGGGTGTCGGATTTTCCCGCCGGGTGCATTCGCGAATAAAAATCGGGGAACCTAACGATTCCTATGGACGCCACAACTACAAAAAAGCATCCAAGCGTCAAGAATATACCGGTTAAGATCGTTTTAATATCCATAAAAACCTCCAGCGGCAACCAGACATGCGAACAAACCCCTTACCTGCCTGCCAACGACCGTTTACTATGCTAGTCGAGACTTCCCGTCTCCCTGTACTTAAGAAACGCTATGGTCGCGATGAAATTCATAAGTGCATAGACAAGGGCGATATCGAGAAAGTGCGGGCGCTCATATATGAACCCTATTATGGCGATCAAGACCACCGTCTTCGTGCCTATGACATTTACCGCAAGCACCCTATCGTATACCCTCGGGCCTTTTACGGCCCTATAGAGAACTAAGATTGCAGCCAAGACTATAATCGTCGCCGCCACACTAAACATATCTATCACCCTTATGTTTAACCATTGCCCTCAATATCTTTAACCCTCCGCTGCATCTCCCCCGACATCAGACCTTCAGCGGCCGCTTTTGCTATGGAATGGATAATGAACTCGTCCCGGTTCGCCTCAATGGTTACAGTGCCGGGGGTCAGAGTTATGGAATTCGCGAGCGCAACCACTCCCATATCGGTCTCATACTCGTTCTTAAACGCGATTATCCCTGGGTCGATCGGCATCTTGGGATGCAACGTACGGTAGACCAGGTCAAAGTTCGCCAACACGATTTGCCAGAGAAGCCATGGCAGGTATTTTATAAATCTGTAGACTCTTCCGGCGTTTCGCTTTATATCTGTCTCTCCTATTAGGAGATCATGGGAGACATACGCCACTAAAAGGCTCGATATAACACCCGAGAGCAGCAATATGAACGTGAACTCTCCCGATAGAAGAATCCAGAAAGTAAACATTATTATCGCGGTCAGCACAAAACTCATAATCAATCCTTAACCTGGGCCACTATAGGTTTAATTATACTATTCATTCTAGATCTTAGGCTGTCTTCTACCATCGTCACGAGACATGACAGCTTAAGTCGGCAATGAAGCCTATTCTTTCAAAGCGGGTACCTCATTGCAAGGCTTGAGGGATTAGCAGCATAGTCCCGCTTGCCATTAATATGTTACCAGTATCCGGGCTATTTGACCCTACAAACAACCGCACAAACGATACGCCGTATAACCCCTCGCCATGACCTTTCCTTTGAGTGGTACTAAAGCGCTGCTTACACTCTTCTACTTGACCAGAATCGGCATGCCGAGCAGCGGCCAGATGACCGTTACCGACAAAGCTACCAGCGCGATCAAGATCGCGCTTAACGGCAGGCCATGCTTAAAGAACTCTCCGGTCGAGAACTGTTTCGACTCGTAGGCGATAGCGTTCGGCGCCGCGCCGATGAGTAACAAGAACGGCATGCCGGCCACGACAAGTGAGGCATACAGGATGACCTCGGGTGTGACACCCAGGTAACCCGCGATAACCAGTGAGACCGGCAGCGATATCGCAATCGCAGCCACGTTCATTATGAAGTTGGTCATTAGCAGCACGAAGGTCGCAATGCTTATCACAAATACCAGCCAATGCGCGTTCTGGAACATTATCAGCCAGTTCACGGCAAGCCACTCCGCCGCGCCGGTCTGCCACAGGCAGAAGCCGATACTCATCGCGCCGCTAAACAGCAGAATAATATTCCATGGTATATCTTCGAGCTCTTTTACGGTCAGCACTTTAAAGATAAAGAAGAATAATGTCGAGACAAGAATTATCGCGGCCCGGTTTATGTCCGCCATGGCCGGGACAAAGGATTGTAACGACATGACGATGACAACGAGCGCGACCGTTGCGATGACGAGCTTCTCGCTCCTGGTCATCGGGCCGAGCTGCTTCGCGAGCAACGTGACTTTATCGCGCAAACCCGGTATCTCTTTCTTCTCGGGCTTGAGGAAGAGCATGAGATACCCCCAGATAACCGCGACCATTACCCCACCCACAAGGAACATGTACTTGCTCAACTCGAAAAACCCGATGCTCTTGCCGGTAAACTCCGTGTACATACCCGCGGCCGCCGGGCCACGCGCCGCGCCGAGGAAGGTAATGATACTACCGGCGCCGGCTGCATACGCCATACCGATGAAGAGCGCCTTGCCGAATTTCGATTTCTTGTCGCCCTCACCGTAGAGCGCGTAAATCGCCATCAAAATCGGGAATACCGTCGCCGCCGCCGCGGTGTGCGCCATAACCAGCGTAAGCGCGGCGGTAACAATCAGCGACCCGAGAAGGATCATACTCGTCTTCTCACCAACGACCGCCAGCATCTTATATGCTATGCGTTTGGTGAGCCCGGTCTTCGTAAAGGCAAGACCGATTACCACGGAACCGAAGATAAACATGACCGACGGGTCCATAAAGTCGCGGAACGCGTCCTTCGCGGGGCGAATCGCAAACAGCGCCTGCATAACGCCGATGGCGATACTGGTCACACCGATTGGTACGACCTCAAAAACCCACCATATGCCAGCCATCAAGAACAGGCCGATAGCCGCCTTGCCCTGCGGGGATAATGCGAACGATTTACCCGTGGGGTCGACCGCCGGGCTCCATGCCGGCATAAAGTATATCGATAGAAACGCGCCCAGGCCTAAGAGCAGGAAGAATATCCGTTTCCAGTCGACGGGCTCTTGGGGCAGCGTTACATCTACATCTACGGTTGTTTGATCTATGCTTTTCTTAAGTTCAGCGTCAATTTCGACGTCCAGCTCGGTATCTTTATTATTTCGAGCCATCGCAACCTCCTAATCGCTTAATAAAAAGATAAGTACTCGACTTAGCTTATGATTCCAGTATTTTTCAATGTTAGACAACGTCCCTGGTCAACTCGTCAAAGACCTCTATCATCCGAATAAGGCCTGCGACATGCTTTCCGCCCTCAACCACAGGGAGAAGAAGTAGGTCGTTATGGATCATGAGATACGCGGCTTTAACAATCGGATCATCGACATCGACGTGGACGCGAATCGGGTTCATCACTTCTTTAACCAGTTGCTCGACACGCTCTTTCGACTCCCGGTTGAACAGCGTGTCCCAGAGTACCGATAATCCGGCAGCGTCCTCGGTGTACCCCTGGACCGTCGTTGACGGCTTTAAGAACGCGGGCTCTAATCCTTTGAGAATATCCCTTAGCCTCAACGTGCCGACCAGCCCATGATTGTCAAAGACGAGGGCTATCATCGGTTGATAACAGCTTCGCCCGTCGACCATCGAGGACCGTACTATGCCTATCGCGTCTTTGAGGCTTATATCGCTCGGTATATGCGGATACTCGTCGATACTTACCATGACGTCTTTTATGCTCTTTCTCGTTAACATAAACCCTCCAATTCATTCTTAGTAGTGCCACCGTTGTGACTTTAGGGCCTTCATGCCCTAATAGAAAAGGCCAAGGCTTATGGGTGGTGGCCCATGGTCATCTTCACGGGCCACTATTTTTGCTCCTTTGAATGATGGTATTAAACTGTCGTCCTGCTGGATCATCGTGTTCTACTCTTCTTTCACGGTTAAAACACTCGTCGCTGCCTGATTCTAATGATTAGTTAATATAAAAACATTTTGATAAAGACGGTTACGCCATAATGGGCATGCCGCTGGACATGAATTTAACAAAGAGCGCCTCCTTTCGTAGTTGATACACGCGCGATATAGTCAGCAAACCGCCCATGGACGCAGAGTGCATCGGTTTCGCTGGTACCGCTCGATAGCATATCCTTGAAGACTCTCTTTTGTCGGTACTGTTTCGCCGGCGCTGTGCTCACAGATATCAGCAAGAATCTAGAGCACGCAAAATACCGGTCGATTCCAGAGGTTTCAACCGCGAATAATGAGGTTACGAGCTGAGACAATATTCATTTCAAATAATGTCCGGGGCATGCGGATGTCCTGGGCATGGTTTGATAGCTGTTCTCAACTTTCAAGCCATATTTTCGCGGTCTCCGGGAATTTTCGCATCCCAATAATCAAATAATTATCAAGAAACAACCATTTTGCGATTCGCCAGCCGGGTCGGCTGAGCTTGTGAGCTTGTAACAATTGTTTCCTATGGATTATACCACTCTTAGGGTTAACGTCAATAAGTTTCTACGTATTTACACCACTTTTCAGCATCGTGCTACCACGTGCGCTCTTATCGCTTTTCCCCCATCAAAGATGAGGCATTACGTTGATTTTAGTTATATCAAGAATTGGTAATCGCCCCGATGATATAGAACCTGGGTAGTGGTCAAATTAAACATAGATATAGTTCCGACGATATCTCGAGGTCTTAAGATTATTCGATACGAATACGGGGCTATATTGCGAGCACGTATGAGCTTACTCGCGAACGGCTTGGTGCGGCCAAATCGTATAAAGCTCGATGCCTGCTCAGCGATGCTGGCGTGCGATAGAAAGGAGCTAGAACATAACGTGAAGGAAGGGTGGTACATGAGACGCGGTATAATTATTATTTCTTTAATTTTGTTGACGCTGACACTCTCGCTGCTTGCGACCGGACCGGTTTTCGCATCGGCTGAAGCAGGTGCAAACGCAGCCAAGGCCACTGGATTAGCATGGTGGGCATGGCCCGCGATATTATTTGGCGTTACTTTTGTTATGGGGATCGTCGCTGTTCTGGCCGGCGTTGGGGGCGGCGTCCTATTTACGCCGATAATCGGCGGGTTCTTCCCGTTTAGCATGGATTTTGTAAGGGCGGCCGGCCTCCTCGTGGCATTATCCGGCGCACTCGCGGCGGGTCCGGGACTTCTGAAGAAAGGCATGGCCGACCTCAGGCTGGCGATACCGGTCGCTCTTATAGCATCTTCCGGAGCCATTGTCGGCGCTATGATAGGCCTCGCGATGCCGGACAACATAGTCCAGATAAGCCTTGGTGTGGCAATCCTTGCGATAGTGGGTATCATGCTGAAAGCGAAAAAATCCGAGTTCCCGGATGTCCCCAAGGCGGACAACTTGTCGACGGCCCTCAAGATTACCGGTATCTACCATGAGACATCGACCGGGCAAGACGTTAATTGGAAAATCCATCGCACGCCGCAAGGACTTATCACATTCATCTTTATCGGCGTCATGGCTGGAATGTTCGGTCTCGGCGCCGGCTGGGCAAACGTTCCGGTGCTCAATCTGATGATGGGCGCGCCGCTAAAGGTCTCCGTTGCGACAAGTAAATTCCTTTTATCGATTACCGATACATCGGCCGCCTGGATATATATCAACCAGGGCGCTCTTATCCCGATGATAGTCGTCCCATCGATCATCGGGATCATGCTCGGTTCGTTTATCGGGGTAAAGTTGCTGGCCAAGACCAAGCCGGCGATGATAAAGAATATCGTAATCGTCTTGCTAGCGTTTTCGGGTATCAGGGCGATCTTAAAAGGTTTCGGAATTTAAGTCGATCTTATTGAAGGAGGCTACATGCGCGACTCGTCAGCCAGCGCCATAAGGGCGCCGAAACAAACCAAGAAGGCAGCTCCTCAACATGCTATAGGGGCGACCGAAGAGCAGGTTATCTACGCAAATATTCTCAACATCGGTATGAAAATCGGTCTTGTCGGTATCATCGCCTCGTTCCTGGTCTATCTCAGTGGGCTTATGTCGCCGATGATACCGGTTACCGAAGTCTCGAATTACTGGGGCATGAAGAGCCATGACTACCTTGTCGCCGCAAACATACAGAGCGGCTGGACCTGGGTCGGCCTCTACAGGTACGGCGATTTCATAAACTTTTTCCCGATCGCGTTCTTGGCCGGTGTTACCGTATTCTGCTACCTGGCCATTATACCGACGTTGCTCCGTAAGAAAGATTCTGTCTATGCCGTGATTGCCATGTTAGAGGTTCTCGTGCTGGTCGCAGCGGCTTCGGGACTAATCTCTACCGGCGGCCACTAGTGCGGCGTCATAGATGCATTAAGGATTTGACGGTTGAATAATAGAAGAATAAATGACAGAAGAAGCGGCCCGAAAAGCCGCTTCTTCTGTCATTATCGCGGTCAAATCTTAATCACCCGCGTATGCCCAAGTATTTCGCGGGATCTCGCCTAAGACGTTGCTCTCTGTTCCTGTTCTCGCGCTTACGCGATTTCTACCAGTGAATTATTGGATACGGGGTGCTTAGCAGCACCGTATAAGCATAACCGACGATTACGGCTGCCACAGTTATACCTGCGATAAGCCATGCGTCTATCTTGTTGGCGACCATCATCATGTCCTCCTTTATTAAGGGGCTTCAACGGAACCCCACAGCCCCTTCATCCTAAAGTCATA
>Ga0351907_1140_pt1 | contig 17832 bp, 15 predicted proteins | sample BONcelHT113001E6_FD_206861 | JGI IMG/M metagenome (GOLD analysis project Ga0351907, IMG submission 206861) | Enriched cells from coal bed in the Powder River Basin, Montana, United States - BONCAT cells T11 rep1 HSBNCT.T11.300.1.E6 ... | reverse complement strand
AGGTATCGCCGCCGGCAGGTGGCGGCCCAACGGTGTATGTCACCAACACCGGTGAGAAATACCATAGGGACGGGTGTCAGTATCTGAAAAAAAGCAAAATACCGATAAGTCTCTCTGATGCCAAGGCACAAGGCTATGGTCCTTGCAGTAGGTGTAATCCGCCGAGATAGTAGATTTGGCCAACCAGGAGGGGTTAAATGAGTTTTAAAAAGATAGGCGTATTGTTAATCACTGCATGTCTTGTTTTAGCATTGGTTGGCTGCGCTTCTGCCTAGATGTCTGGCAAGCGGTTTAAGCAAAAGGTGTGTGGTAACAATGGATAAAAAAACTCTGATAATCACGGTGCTTCTGCTGCTTGGCTTTAGTGTCGTTGGCTACATGCAATACCAAATCCTTTCCGTGGCAGTAAGCAAAACAAGTAAAAACAGTTCGGTCAATGAAAAACAAGTGCTTGACATATCAAAGAACTCAGCAAGCTCACCTGAATCAACTGCGGATAAAAGGGCATCCTCAACACAAACCGAGAGAGAATTCTTTCAAGCCATTGCAGATACACTCAACGTTGTTATACTCTTGCCAACCTATGTGCCAGATGATGATTATTTAAAACCGATGCGAATAGAGGTTGACTATGAGCGCAAAGAATATACGATAGATTACTTTCCTTTAGGCACAGACCTAGATGCTATGCAGAATGAATTCGAAGCGGTCCAGATGCTTAGTTTTTTCGGCGTTTACGACCCTAAGAAGAATTGGAGCATAGATGCGAACTATGCTAAGACGATAAAGCTTGGTAAAAGAAACGTTGATGTCTACTGGTCTGCAGCCGATGAGCAGCACTACTACCCAGTACTTGCATGGAACGAGAATGGTTGCACGTATGGCGTGACGGCCAAAATTCCATATGAAGAATACGATGCACCAAGCGTTAAAGAGCAAGAAGCAAAATTCTTTGAAGAATTATGCAAAGTAATAAACAGCGTTAAACAGATTGCTGATTAAGAATTTTTAATTTAACAGCTTATTACCTTAGGAAAAATGGGTCTAATTAACTTAAGATAAGAAAAAAGCAGACAACAGAATGTTTTTCATAGGCGAGGCCTACACGATGTATCGATTTGATGGTTGGCTTAAAAATTTGCATTGGCTAAGCAGGGCATTACTTATATTCAGCTTGCTTGTCCTTTTTGGCACCTTTGGCTGCGTTGATGATGATCCTGTATATCGAAGCGCGTCAACAACCAATATACCGACAGCAGAGTCAACTAAAGCAGAGTCTGCGACAACAACTAACCCACCGACCACACAGCCAAAAGAACAGGCCTCACCGATAAAGCTTAACAAGGTAAAAGTAACCAGAGTTGTGGATGGCGACACCATCGAGGTTTCTCTTAATGGCCAGAAAGAAAAGGTTCGCCTAATTGGAGTGGACACCCCGGAGACCAAGCACCCCTCAAAGCCGGTTGAGGCATACGGCAAAGAGGCCTCAGATTATACGACCAACAAACTTGATGGTAGGACTGTGCATCTAGAGGTCGATGTTGAGGCGCGCGATAGATACGGTAGACTCTTAGCCTATGTGTGGCTTAAAGCGCCCTCTGCAATAAATGACTCAGAAATTAGGGCTAAGATGTTTAACGCCCATCTTCTGCTTGATGGGTATGCCCAGCTTGCCACGTATCCCCCTAATGTAAAATATGTCGACTACTTCACTACATATCAAAGAGAAGCAAGAGAGCACAATAAGGGACTGTGGGGTGCACCTGCAGCTACTACGACCACGCAAAAAAGTGTAAGCCCGCCCGCAGGGGCCGGTGGCGGTGGCACCGTCTATATCACAAACACCGGGGAGAAGTATCACGTAGGTGGCTGTCGCTACCTCTCAAAAAGCAAGATCCCGATAAGTCTCTCTGATGCCAAAGCAAAAGGCTACGAAGCGTGTAAAGTATGTCGGCCACCATCGTAAAAGGAGGGGTCATGAGTATAAATAAGACAAGGGGCGCACTTTACTTTCTTGCCCGGATACTAGGCGACGTAAATGCTGTGAAAAAAGGCACGGTTGGCAAGCGTATAGCTCGCCGGGCTACAGGAAAAGCTACAGGTAGAGCCTTAAGAAAATTGTTTAAATAAAAAGAATCATGCTGACTGTCCAACAAGTAAGGAGATGCTAGACCCACATTTGCAGTTCAACAGCAAGTGCGGAATATGTAAGGGGCATTAATGATAAAGATGGTTTGACCCTCAAGCAGGATGGTAATAAAATTTCGCAGAAATAAACCCCTGAGGGCTGGGGGCTTCTGATTACCGGCGAAAACAACAGATATGGAGAGCAACTGCACTGTCCGTCTAGGGGATAGCTTATCAAAAGCGCCTCAACGCCACGAACAAAAAAATAATGTTTGACCCATACTGTGTTTGTGGAATATGTGAATAATGGGCGAAGTCTCAATGGGTGGACGTGCTATCGTGAGAAGATTTAAGAGATGGGTCATAATTTCTCTTGGCATATCGATGCTGGCTGTTTCCTCTTCGGTCTTAAGCTGTGGGCCAATAAAGCAGACACCAGAGACCACAACCACGGAAGGCCCACCTTTTAGTAACGCTGATTACTACAATCTAGATGAGAACCCAGATGATTATATAGGAAGACAAGGCACTGTATATGGGCAGATAAGTAATATCGTGGAATACACCGATGGCAGTGCCGATGTAATAATATTGCCCGATATCGGCTTAGTACCACGGGCGTTCTTATTAAAAGCCAAATCAAAGGGAAACTTAATCAAAGGCGACTTTGTTAAGGCTACGGGTGAGTTTGCAGGCCTAGAGCAGGTTGGCATACTGGGAGAAGAGCCTGCCATAGAAGTCACAAAAATTGAAAAAGTTGACCCTTTTATCGCTATTCCAATAATGACACCCCCGATTAAGGTGGTTACGGTAAAGCAAACCAAAAACCAGCAGGGGTTTATCGTAACTCTTGAAAAAATTGATTTTACCGAGGACCATACCAGAGCCTACATAAGAGTGAAAAATGAGAGTCCTGATGAGGTAAGTCTTTTTGCTTCAAGCGCAAGTGCGGTTCAGGGTTCAAGACAATTTGAAACAGAGCCAACGATTGCTGATTTACCAACATTGCCAAGTGATATATTACCAAGCATAGAAGCCCAAGAAGTAGTTGTGTTTGAACGACTTGACATTGAATCAAAGCAAGCTAGGTTTGTTTTCGAGGGGTCGTCAGAGAACTTCGATATCGATATTGAGCCATTTGCATTTGAAGTAACTTGGTAATTCTTGCTGCTGTCTACAATTAGACACACCTCTTAGACTACAGGCCATCTCATAAATACCTCGCGCAAAGCAGTCCCGCTGCTAACGCGTTCGCCATTAGGCTAAAAAATCGATTTATGAGGTGGGTTCTAATCAATCACAGAGAAAGATAATCTTAAAAGCTAAAATGAGCGAGGGAAACTTATACTTGGTCGAGTTTCTTTCATGCGTATTTCGCCGATTCCGACCACCGTATCGCTCATTCCGTCCAGTATCGGAGCGTTAGCGACGCTTTCTCTTAAGTGTTTTACAGTGGACGGAATCAGTCAAGTTTTGCATCGAATTTTCGCATAGAACCTCCCCTCAAATCTATCCGGTACGCATTATGCACCAACCTATGTAAATTTCGCTCCATTGCGACCACCGTATCGGACCATTGCGACCACCCTGTCGGAGTAAACCGACCACCGATTTCGGAGCATTGCGTCCACTTTTGAGCCTCTTTCCGATTTGCCGGACGCAATTAAGCGAGCACCTGGTCGCAAACGACCGAAATCCTCTTTTAAAGCGACGCCACATGAGACAACAATAACGTCTACTCTTCTTTTTAGAGATTTACGACAAAGGAGAGGAAGGCGTGTGGCGAAAAAGAGGTTAGTTATGAAAAAAACAAAGGAAATCTTGCGGTTAAAGTTTGATCTTGGTCTAGATAACCGCCAAATTGCAAGAAGCTTAAAAATATCTCACTCAACCGTTGGCAAATACTTAAAGAAGGCGGAAAGTGTCGGCATCACCTGGCCTTTGGATGGGAGCTTAAGCGATGAAGCCCTGGAAGCGATGCTCTTTGGCAAAAAGCCGTCTGCAGAGAGGAACAAGCCCCTGCCAGATGTTGAATACACAAGACGTGAGCTTAGCAAAAAGGGCGTAACGCTCATGCTTCTCTGGCAGGAGTATCTAAAAGATAACCCTGACGGATACCGCTATACCCAGTTCTGTGAATACTTCCGCCAGTACCGGAAAAGCCTCGATGTTTCCTTGCGCATGCCGCACATTGCCGGAGAGAAAATGTTCGTCGATTACGCCGGCCAAACCATGTTCGTGGTAGACAGAGACACCGGTGAGGCAAGAGAGATCCAGATATTTGTGTCGGTTCTCGGTGCAAGTGACTACATATTTGCCGAAGCCACGCCGACGCAGGAGCTGCCCTTCTTTATCGGCTCACACGTACATGCGTTCTCCTTCTATGGGGGTGTGCCGATGATAACTGTACCGGATAACTTAAGGCAAGGTGTAACAAAAGCTTGTCGCTATGAGCCAGAAGTCAATTCCACCTACCTTGATATGGCGAGCTTTTACGGAACGGCCATTATTCCAGCAAGACCGGCAAAACCAAAGGACAAAGCAAAAGTTGAAAACGCCGTTTTGCAGGTTGAACGATGGATTTTGGCCCCACTAAGAAACCGGATATTTTTCAGTATCTCTGAGCTGAACGAGGCGATGGCGGAACTTTTGGCAGCCTTAAACGAAAAGGGGCTCACCAAGATAGGCAAGAGCCGCCGTGATCTTTTTAAAGAGATCGACAAACCGGCATTAAGAGCGCTTCCCCCGGCGCCGTATGAGTTTGCCACGTTTAAAAAAGCACGGGTAAACATCGATTACCATATCGAAGTCGATGGCGTCTATTACTCTGCGCCGTACCAGCTCATAAGAAAAGAGGTTGAGGTACGGCTCACCACCCGTGTTGTGCAGATTTACTACCGGGGCAAAAGAATTGCCTCTCACATGCGAAGCTACATCAAAGGAGCCTACGTTACCAAGGACGAGCATCGCCCTGCGTCTCATCAAAAACACCTGGAGTGGACCCCGTCCAGGATGATTGCCTGGGCCAAAGAGACCGGAGAGGCAACTCAAGCTTTAGTGGCGGCCATCTTTAAAGCAAGGGCGCATCCAGAGCAGGGGTATCGCTCATGCCTTGGAATCATCCGGCTTTCAAAGAGATATGGATCCGACCGGATCGAAGCAGCTTCAAGACGTGCCCTTGATATTGGCGCGATAAGCTACAAATCGGTCAAATCGATTCTGGAGAACGGCTTAGATAAAGTTCCCACTGAGGAGATGGCTGTTCAGGTACCGATAGAGCATGAAAACATACGGGGTAAAGATTACTACCGCTAAGGAGGAAGACATGATAGAGCAAACGATAGATAAACTAAATCAGATGAAGCTGTTTGGGATGGCAAAAGAGCTGTCTAGGCAGATGCAGGTGCCAGACTCATCGGCTTTAAGCTTTGAAGAAAGGTTCTCACTTCTGGTTGATATGGAGATGACCTCACGAGACAATCGCAGGCTTAGCCGGCTTCTTAAGGGTGCGCGCCTGAGGGAGAACGCGTCAATAGAGGATATCGATTTTAGAACAAATCGGGGTTTAGATCGCTCGATGATTATCTCGCTTGCAAGTTGTGCCTGGGTGGTAAAACACTACAACGTTTTAATTACAGGTCCCACCGGGGTGGGAAAAACCTTCATCGCCTGTGCACTTGCAAATCAAGCCTGCAGGCATGGGCACTCTGCCATCTACTACCGCGCCCCAAGGCTTTTGTCCGAGTTAAAGATAGCTAGAGCCGATGGCTCTTATGTAAAGCTTTTAAACAGGCTGGCCAAAACTGAAGTTCTGGTTGTAGATGACTGGGGCATAAACGCTCTTTCGGAGCCGGAGAGAAGAGATATCTTGGAGGTCGTATAAGATCGCTACAAGATGCGCTCAACCATAGTCGTATCTCAAATACCGGTTAATAAGTGGCATGATGTAGTGGCAAATCCAACCATTGCTGATGCGATTCTTGACCGGCTGGTGCACAACGCCTACAAGATCGATTTGAGAGGAGGATCTATGCGAAAACAGAGCCAAGACTTGACTTGATTGCGTCCACCTGTAAATTAAGAAGTACTAGGCGTCGCTAACGCTCCGGTATTGGACGCAATGAGCGATATGCTGGTCGCAATCAGCGAAATGCGCAAACCTATCTAAGACGGCGTCAGCTATTGTCGGATTGCCGATAATGTCGTGCCATTTCTCCACCGGTACCTGGCTGACAACAATAGTTGAGCGCATCTTGTATCTGTCCTCTACGACTTCCAAGATATCTCTTCGCTCTGATTCCGCAAGAGCATTGATACCCCAGTCGTCTAATACCAAGAGTTCGGTTTTAGCCAGTTTGTTTAAGAGCTTCACATACGATCCATCGGCTCTGGCCAGCTTCAGCTCACCGAGTAGTCTTGAAGCTCGATAATAAATGCTGCTGTGGCCCTTACGGCAGGCCGTATGTGCCAGAGCGCAGGCGACATAGGTTTTACCCACTCCGGTCGGCCCGGTGATTAGAATGTTACGCCGCTTTTCTATCCAGTCGCACGCTGCAAGCGAAAGTATCACCGATCGCTCAAGCCCACGAGAAACCCTAAAGTCGATGTCTTCTACACACGCGTTTTCTCTTAAACGTGCTCCTTTGAGAAGCCGGGTAAGCCTACGATTGTCCCGTGAGGTCATCTCCATATCGACCAAGAGAGAGAATCTTTCCTCGAAGCTAAGAGAAGCGCACTCGTGCATCTCGATTTGCCGGGATAATTCGTGCGCCATCCCCAAGAGCTTCATCTGGTTTAATTTATCTTTCGTTTGATGTAGTAACATATTCCTTCCTTTAACGGTAGTAATTCGATCCACGGATATTTGCATGCTCGACAGCAGCAACAACTACTTCATCAGCCACTACAGTCTCCAACCCGCGCTCAAGGATCGATTTGACCGACTTGTAGCTTATGGCACTAAGACTAAGCGCTCTTTTGCAGGCGAGCTCCACTCTTTTCCGTCCATAGCGGTCGCCGAGGCGAATAATGCCAAGGCAGGCGCGGTACCCCTGTTCTACGTGCGCTTTTGATTCGAAAATAGCTGATACAAGCTCGGCAGTTGAAGGACCCGTCTCTTTGGCCCAGGCGATCATCCTTGACGGTGTCCACTCTAGATGCTTTTGATGAGACGCAGGCCGGTGCTCGTTTTTGGTGACGTAGACTCCTTTTGTAAAGCAGCGCATATGTGAGGCTACTCGTTTGCCGAGGCAGAAGATCTCGACTATGCGAGAGGTTATGCGCACCTCGACTTCTTTTCTGACAAGCTGATATGGTGCTGAGTAGTAGGTGGAATCGATCTCGATGTGATAATCGATATTGACCCGTGCTTTTTTAAATGTGGCAAGCTCATAGGGCAGCCTGGGAAGCGGGCGCAGTGCGCCCCTATCGGTGTCCTCGAACAGGCGCCGGCGGCTTTTGTTGATCTTGGTTAACGGTTTATCGTTGAGTTTATCCAGCAGTTCGGCTATGGCTTCGTTGAGCTCGGCGAGACTGAAGAACACCCGGTTTCTTAGAGGGGCTACTATCCAGCGCTCTACCTGCAGTACCGCGTTTTCTACCTTTGCTTTGTCTTTTGGTTTTGCGGGGCGCGCCGGTATTATGGCGCATCCGTAATATGTAGCCATATCGAGGTAGGTGGGGTTGATATCCGGCTCGTAGCGACAGGCTTTCTTGACACCTGATTTTAAGTTGTCCGGCACAACGATTGCCGGTACCCCGCCATAGAAAGCAAACGAGCGCACGTGGCTTCCAATAAAATTGGAGAGTTCTTGGGTGGGGGTAGCCTCGGCATATATGTAGCCGCTTGCCCCAAGAACAGCGACGAATATCTGCACTTCGTTCGCCTCTGCGGTATCCGGGTCGATGACAAACATACTCTTGCCCGCATAGTCGACGAACATCTTCTCTCCGGCTTTGTGGCTCATGCGAAGCGATACATCCAGGTCCCTTTTGTATCTGCGGAAGTATTCGCAGAACTGGGTGTAGCGGTATCCATCCGGATACGCTTGAAGGTACTCTTCCCACAGAAGCATTAAGGTAACGCCTTTTTTGGTCAGTTCTCTTCGCATGTATTCGACATCCGGCGGCGCTTTTCTGTGCAGCTGTTTCTGTTTGCCAAACAGAAGTTGCGTTAGCGCCGTATCATCCATCTTTTCACCCGGCGGCCAGCTCAAATTAGCAGCTGCTGCCCGTTTTACGTATTCTCCAACGGTCGAGTGAGAAATGTTTAAACTGCGTGCGATTTGACGCTTATCTAGCCCCAGATCAAAATGCAGTCTTAATATCTCTTTTGCTTTTCGCATCGGTAACCTCTTCTTTGCCACAACCGCTCCTCTTCTTGTGTAGTAAACAATAACTACAGAGAAGGGTAGACGGTTTTTACTTTTACCGCTGCGTCGCTAATTGAAGGATTTCGGACTATTCCGTCCAGCGTATCGCTTTCATACAAAAAGTGGACGGTTAAATCCGATTTAGTGGTCGGTTTACTCCGACAGGGTGGACGGAATAGTCCGATATTGTGGTCGGAATGGGGCGAAATTTACACTTTCAAAAGATAAATAGCCGAACCCACTCAAAACACTTTAGCCTGGTCGGGGTTGTGTGCGGGCTTGTTGGCCGGGTTGGGGTGCAGAATAGGGCGAGTTTATGCAATTATTTCCTCCAGCAAATCACTTTCCACAAAAGTCCGTGCAGGCATTTCGACTCTACCAAGAACATCAAACCAGTTCTTCATAAACTGTTTCAAGTCCAAGGGCGATACTATCAAGCAGTTATAGCCAAGCTCGGGTTGACTGTGTTCAACTCGCGACAGGAAGACTAGCTTCTCAATATGTGGATTGCCGCGCGTATAGATATTGCCATGTGCTAAAGCGTTGCGAAGGATCCTGGTGATGTCACGTGCCTGCTCACTTATGCTAAGTGCCTCAAATTGCTTAAGGCCCCACGAGTCAGGATCACCATCTATATTTTCAAGCTGACCGAAGCGCCATGAGTCAGGTCTATCCTTACCCCACAACTCAGAAGCCAAAAAGGGTTTTTTTAATTCAGCGTCCAGCTTATCTTTTGCCACTTTGAAGCTCTCGGCATCTTTAGTAGGATGCGCAGATTCTGAGAGGCGCGCATATGGGATGACGAATCCCGAAGCTGCCATGCTGAGCAAAAGCGTAACCTCTAAATTGTTTTCACCTGCGTCTTTAAAGAATTTATTAAGCAGTTGGTTGCACCGGGTCGGATAGTCGCGCACGAAATTGTTATAAGCCGTCATCATATATCCTTCCATGTGATTACTGAATTGGCTGTCTACATGTATTATAAACATATGGCCGAGGCTTTAAACGACGAGAAGATGACCTCAAGATCATAAGCGGAGGGCGAGGGGTTAGGGCTAGTTGTGTCTCCCGCCCCCTAATTTTATTCCCGATTCACTCGTTTTTAGCCTGCATAGCCATCTTCTGTGGACTACCTTAATGATATCGGGTATGACCATAAAAGCCTGCCACAAGACGAACGAACTTTGCGGCCTCATGGTTTGTCTAAATATCGCCACATAGCACAATTTAACCGCGCCTCCGCCCTAATAGCCTGCATGCGAAGTCGCTTGTAAGTTTTCTCGCCCATTTCTTCAGGTTTTGCCGGAAACGGGTCATATATATCACAGCTCCCGCCGAGCTTTGCCCTGATCGCCTGAATTTTGTCTAATAGGCGGTCCATCTCGCTCTTCTGCTGAGATGTATACGCCAGGTCGTGACAGCGGCGGCAGCGAAAACGATCTCGATGCAGATAGAGCCTTCCGACTCGGCGCAAACACCCCGGACAAACAAACCAAGGTCGTTTGCCGCCAAAGTTACATGCGGTATAAGCTATCGCTATATTGCAGTCCACAGATTCTGCAGCGCGACCTTCTATACAGACGGCATAGCGCAGCCCTATTTCATTCGTGTCGGCGTATATGGCTATGCTTGCCAGCTCTTTGCCTTTGGTATTTTGCCACGTGCAGGTGCTTTTAGCCCCCGCTGTGAGCGCACCTACTCTTTTCAGTTCCGCTATATCAAGATCCAGGCACTCCTCAACGGTTGTCTTCGCGCTTTTTAAAACGCGCATACCCGATTCCGGTCCTCCCATTGATGACCACTCCTTCTGTTTATTCTTTCGAAATCGATAGGTGTTTTGCAGCCATAATCTCCTTTTTAATCGTAAACGAGCTGTTCAAAAGGCCTAGATGTAAAATGAATTCTTTCGCGGTATTTGGGCAAAATCGACTTATTTTGTGCTTTTTTACCGTCTTTTCTGCGATTTTAGATCAATTTTTTGGAATAAAACCAACCCAATCTGGCTAAAAGTGGCCTTCCGCAAAGTGTCTGATCGGCACAGTGTGATGATTTTAGCTAGTAGTTTGTCGTCGAGTAATCGCTTTATCGGCAGTCCCTATGTCTTTACCAGCTGCAGGTTGATTTGGCTCAACGGATACCGTGAAGCGATTACTCGAAGTACCGCTTCACGGTATCGCGTGAACCCATTCACTGTCTACAGGCAGCCCCCAGGTGCCTGCTATCCTGCGGTAGCAACTCGGGCAAATAGCGCCTTGCGCTGTGTGTAAGCTCGCCGCGTCGCCAGAGACGGCGAGCTTACATATTTTAAGCTCATCAGGGTTGAAGCGGTATCCGAGCGCAACCGCCATCTTCTTGTCATGGCTGAGGCACGACTGCTCCTTCATCACCGTCATAATCACTATATGTGTGTGAAGTTGTGACGGTCGGTTCGTATACGGGAGCCTTATCCCTCTTCTCGCCGGTTGGTCGCAGCTTGCCTTCCTTTTTAAGCTCGGTGATCTTGTTTCGCACAGTTCCGCTGTTTTCACCGATATACTCGGCGACCTCCTCTGCGGTAGCCTCCCCTAGCCCTATGAACCCCCTGAGCACCTTTTCCTTGGTCGTAAGCGCCTCCATAAAGCCATCATCCGGCTCGGTAAGCTCAAGCATGAAGCTTGAGCCGAAAGTAGCTTTCAGGTAGATAGTCTCGCGCAGTGGGCCGAAGTTTGATTTTTTGTGGTAGAGCGCGAGCTTAGCAGGGCCTTCCACCGCAGAGGTTTCCATGCGCTGTAGCTGCCACACGTTGCGGCTTAAGTTTCCCTTATACACGCTTCCAAATGCAGTTTTCCCCTTGTAGTTCTCGCCCCCCTTGGCTTGGTGGTCGAGGATGAGCACGGTTTTAAGTTGCCGCAGCTTGCGGAAGAACGCGGTCACATCGCGCGCACTTTCCGGGTCGCCTGCGACCGCCGCGCCAAACGAGTCGACAATGGTCAGCGCGATGTCGTTGTCCTTCACAACCTCGGCGAGCTTCTTAATAATTGCGCTGAGATCCGTCACGCTTCCTTCTTGCATGCTAGGGGAGAAGTAGAGCAGGCCTTCGGGGGGTCGCGCAAGACCTAAGCCCCTAGCCGCCTTATACGCGCGGCGTTTTTGTTCGCGCTCATCGAGTTCAAAGTCGCAGTACAGAACGTTGCCCTTGACGACCGTCTTGCCTAGAAATGGCACTCCCGCAGCCACGCTGCACCCAAGATGCAAGGCAAGGAGGCTTTTTCCTTGTCCGCCGTCGCCGTAGAGCATCGTCGGATAGCCCTCCGGTATGAAGTCCTCTAGTAAAAAGCGCATTGGCTCAGGTTCTGAGCCATCGCTTAGTCTGCTCACGCGAAGCTTCATCATGTCACACATATTATTAAATGACGGTGATGTGGTGAAAAGCGGATGGTATCTACCGACGCTTCGTGCGATGGATTTTATTTCTTGCTCAGGGAGCGGGGGAGCGCAGTGGCGCTTGTTAACCGTTAAAAGCACTTCTAAGATCACGCCCTCGGGCATACCGCGGTGGCGCAGGGAGCCGGCCAAGCTCGTAAGGGTCTCATTTCGCGACCCCTCTTTGATGACCTCAGGAATCGGCGAAGTTTCGTTTCGCGGTGCTCGTATACTCTCAACAAGCCACTCTGGCATGTCGGCAAGCTCCACTTCATCGGGGTTGCCGGATAGCTCCCACATATACTGCTTGCCGCTGGCATGTGTACTCGGCGGGGCTACAATATAACTTCCATCGCCCCGGACGTCTATGCCCTTGCCGACTGCACTGGCGCTCGGTTTGACGTATCCGCCCGGGTGTTTTAGATAGATGTGAAAGCCCCGTGCGGTTTTTGCGGTAATGGTATCTGGAAGCGTGCCATGCCTTGATTGCAGCTCATGCCACGATTCGCTTCCCTCATCACCATCAACATCGATAACCACCAGCCCCGATTCGGCCCCCGTTGCGATCCCGATGTTGGCAGTCGGCCACCGATTGAACCACTTTTTAATGGTCGCTTCATCGGTGGTAGCGTCTCTTAATCCATTCATCGTTCGCGGGTGTTTGCCCGGGCTATCGCAATCACTTCTTCCACATGAGCAGCTACCATTTGCGCCAGGGGTGTGAATCGGTAGCACCGCCCAGCCGCGATTCGCGTATTTAAGGGCCGCGTCTATTATGTTGATCTTATCGTTGTTTGGTGGTGTAGCTTTGTTATTCATCCTATTTTATAACCTCCTTGTTTGTAGGCTTAGAGATATTTTAGAAGGGCAGGGGGATATTATGCCTGCCCTTCTTTGGTCGATTGCCAAGCTGCTCAATTAGCCTCTCGGCCCGGCGCGTGGGCCGTGCATGCTTATAAGGGGCCTTGATTGTTTTCATTTCGCAGGTCTTCTCGACCACAACGATAACCTTGTCTATGGCCTCGTTCAGCTCGTCAGCGCTTACTACTTCATCGTTCTCTCTTAATTTATCAGTCACACATCCCTTCTATTTGTTTTTGTGTTCCTCAAGCCACCGCTCAACATCGACGAGGCGGTATCTTACCTGGCGATGTCCCAAGCGGATAGCTTTAGGCCCGCGCCCCTGATAGTTGAGCCGGTAGATGAATGATTTTTCGACGTTTAGCAGTGCGGCCAAATCATCGATTGTCAGCAGCTTCTCCAGCGTTTGTCACCATCCTTTCCTGTCGCTAGCTATCTTATTTAGTTGTCAAAGAGCAATCGTTATTCAAGGTGCGTCTTGTTTGTTGCGTATTGCCAATATCTGTATATAATCGTGTCACGATGGGAGGTTTCATGTAACTGTGACAAACGCAAACGACAGACCTATGACGTGCAAATATCCACGCTGCACAAAAGTATTGCGCCGTGACAACACTTCCGGCTTTTGTTCCGGCCATAACAATCCTGAAAGTAGAGCGTATGCCGATGAGGCTACCGCCAATAAAAGAAAAGACAATCCTCGGTGCGAGTTTATGCTTAAAGCACATATAGATAGCGTCATCTATGAGTCGTACGAATTAGAACAGCGAGATGGATATACATTCATCAAAGGCGCCGGCGAGAGAAGGCCGAAGCAGCTGCTTAGTGACAACCTCTTGGATTTTTGCCAGCTTGCGGATGAGGATTATGCGTATTTAGACTATGTAAAAGCAAACGGATTTCTAGGTCTATCCGCTCTAGTTAATGCCGAAGGCATGTTGGATAAGCGTTATAAAATATTCAAGGGCTTAAGTTGGCATGAAGACGAAGAGCCATTGGCGTTGGTGCGTGCGTTCCACGATGACCTAAAGTACCATTTTGAGCTAGTGAACGTTTATTTGGATCGGATGAAAGAGTCATCGTCTTATACCTATGTTAACGACATAATCAAAGACTTTATCATTCCAAGCGAAGGCGAGATGGATCCGCGGATTGGTTTTATGGAATTTTGGTTTGACGACTGGTTTTGCAGGTTCGCTCGGGTTGTGCCAAAAGTTAGGCAGAAGACCTCATTAGTTTTGGAGACACGAGTCCCGGCCGCTTACTTAGTCCTTCAGCTCTATAAATATTTAGTAACAGGCAAGCTTGCTCGAAAGTGCGCACTGCCGTCTTGCCAGCGTTTGACGCTTAATAAGTATTGTGGAACAAAACACAGGAATCTTGCCAGGAAGTGGAAAGAGCGCTACGGGAAGGGTGGCATGCCACCTCGTTTGAAGGCGCACCTTAATAAATATAATCTGTCTAATGTTGGAGAACGTGATGTGACAGTTTGTACAAAAAGATGGTCACAGAAGGCACTGGCGTTTAGAAAAGCCAATGCCAAAACTTACAGGCAAAATAGAGGGTGAGAGACATGGCTTCAGGGTCAATTAAGAAACGGAAAAATAAAAGCGGCACGGTCTACGTCGCCAGATGGCGCGACCACAATAAAGAAGAGTATAAGAAGACATTCAAAAAGAGAAAAGACGCCGAGGCGCACCTTGCTAAGGTGCAGACGGAAGTAAATGATGGCACGTACCAGCCGTTAAAAAATATAACTTTTATCTCTCTTAGTGGTAAGTGGCTTGAACTAAAGAAAAGCCAGATAAGGCCTAAAACATACAAAAGCTACAAAGCACATATCGAAAGATTAAATAGTGCTTTTGGCAAAAGAATCGTCAAAAACATCACCGCCCTAGATGTCGAATCTTTCGTGGCAGGCTTAACGAATCATAAGGTTACCAACCGCTACAAAGAGGCGCGGGCGCTGTCGCCGACATCAATAGGAAAAACCGTAACCATACTTAAAAGTATGTTAAATGCCGCAATTAGATGAGGGTATCTGGGCAAAAATCCGGTCGAGGGAATAAAGAAGCCACAATCGATAAAAACTGAGGTTGATTATTTATCGCCTGAAGAGATACAGGCACTTATAGCGGCAACCGATGAGAGATATCGCTGCCTTATCATGACCGCCAGCTACACCGGGATGCGCCAAGGGGAGCTTCTGGCTTTGCAGTGGGGAGATATCGACTTTGCCTCCTCTAAAGTATTTGTTAGAAGAACTATTCAGGAAGGCAAGTTCTACGAGCCAAAGACAGTAAGCTCAAAGAGGCAAATATTTATACCGCCTATGCTTATCGAGGAGCTAAAGGTGTATCAGGCGCGCCAAACCGTTGAGCTTGATGCTAACCCGCATGAACTCGTCTTTCCCTATAATAAGAAGGGGCTGCCAATGGACCCCCGCACGCTGGTGAGAAAGATATTTGAGCCCGCGCTTAAAAGGGCCGAGCTAAGGACGATTAACTTTCACGCGCTTCGCCACTCCTATGTAAGTATGCTTATAAATCAGGGGGCAAATATAAAATTCATTCAAAAGCAAGTCGGCCATGCCTCGGCGCAACTTACCTGGGACGTGTACGGGCACCTCTACCCGGAGACGGAAAAAGCCGTGATAGACAAACTCGGCCAAGCCATAGAAGTACTCCCGGCGCGCTAAGACGGGGTATATTGAGGTATAGCCCCCCCGGCCCCTCTGGAATCATTATATCAGTTTATCTGCGGTCTTTAATTATCGTTGCAGTATACCTATAATACAAATAGCCGACATCAGAGTAAGGCCAGTCTAACCTAAAGGGTTCTTGAAAGGAACCACCATGCCTAAGCCAAAACGTGCCAAGGGAGAATTCTCTAAAGATAAGTCTGAATTAGCAGCTTCTCGCCAATTTACAGATAGAGACACCTTCAAGGAAGCATTTTTGCTTGCACTAAATAAGCCATCGGATCAAGGAAAAGTTTTAGTCCTATATGGTGTGGGCGGCGTAGGCAAGACGAGGCTGTGCAAAGAGCTAAATAAAATACTGATGGACAAGTACCCTGATGCCTTAACCGCATCTCTTGATTTCGAAGTCGCAAAACATCGAGAGATGGGAACAGCCCTCTTCCACCTCCGAAATGAACTTAGCCGTAAGAAGCTTAGGTTTCCAACCTTTGATATCGCCTATGCTGTGTATTTGAGGAAGCAACACGAGCAACTACCCATAAATGAGAGCGATCCATTGCTGTGTGAAGGAAGCGAGCTTCTAATAGAAACCATTAATCTACTAGCCGAGGTTCCAGTGATTGGTCTTGTTCCAAAGATTGCAAAGTTCATACAGGGTCTAAGAAGTAATAGGGCTCTTAGGGAGTGGTGGTCCAAAAGAGGTAAAGATCACCTACAGCAGTTAGTAGAAATGGAGCCCCTTAAGTTAGGTGAATGGCTTCCAGCACTTTTTGCTGATGACTTGACGGCACAACTGAAGCCAGGTGTGAAAGCTGTAATATTTATCGATACCTATGAAGCCCTCTGGGGAATTGAACATAGCGAAGGACAACTAAAAAGAGATGAGTGGGTACGGGAACTCATCGCGAATCTTCCCGAGGTGCTATGGGTTATCGCTGGGAGAGAGAAACTTCGCTGGGTGGAGCTAGATAAAAATGAGGCGGAAGATGATGGTTGGGATACATGGCTTGAGCAACGCCTTGTCGATGGACTCTCAGATGAAGATGCTTTGCAATTTCTCACCTCTTGTGTATTTGTTGAGGGCATCAAACCAATCAGCGATGAGATAAAGCAAGTCATTGTGAAAGCGAGTGAAGGCTCGCCTTTTTACCTTGACCTTAGCGTTGATACCTATGAGGAAGTCTGCAAGAGAAGAGAGCCAGTAGCAGCTGATTTTGCATCTACACAGAAAGAGATATACCTTCGCTTCATAAGTCGTCTTACTCACTCTGAAGTTGAGACTTTAAAGGTGCTTTCTGCAGCAAGATTCTGGGGTGAGCCTCTCTTTAGGTCGCTTGTTACTGAGTTTTCAACTGGGTATCCAGCCCGAGCACTATCAGAGCTTTGCCGCTTCTCATTTATCAGCGAAGGAACTACTCCTGGAACCTGGTTTATGCACGAACTTATGAGGCGAAGCTTACAGGAACACCAGGAGCAAGAGCTAAGAAAAGAAGTTCACCAGTTTCTTTTTAATCACTGTGAGGCTCAACTTAAGGAAATAGACACCAAGAACATCTCAGAGAGACAGAAAATAGCCCTTAGGGAAGCCTTTTACCATGGTCAGATAACACTAGGGATTAATTCTTTTTTAAACTGGTTCTTTATAGTAGCCTACAAGTTTTATGAAGCAGCACAAAAGCAACTATTAATCCCTCTATGTGAAGATGTATGTAAAATAGCGGAAAAGAGTTTGGGTCCTGAACACTCTAAAACCGCATACTCACTCAACACTCTAGCAGTGCTCTACAAAGACCAAGGTAAATATGAGGAAGCCGAGAGCCCCTCCCAAAGAGCATTGGAGATACGGGAAAAGGTCTTAGGTCCTGAACATCCAGACACCGCAACCTCGCTTAACGACTTGGCGAGTCTCTATTATAGCCAAGGTAAATATGAAGAAGCCGAACTTCTTCATAAAAGAGCACTTACGATACGAGAAAAAGTTTTAGGTCCTGAGAGTCCGGCTACTGCGACCTCGCTTAACGAATTGGCGGCGCTCTACAAAGACCAAGGCAAATATGAAGAAGCCAAACTTCTTCATAAAAGAGCATTAGGGATATGGGAGAAGGTTTTAGGTCCTGAGAACCCAGGAATCGCAACATCACTTAACAATCTAGCCGCACTCTATAATATCCAAGGCCAGTATATGGAAGCTGAGCCCCTTTATAAAAGAGCATTAGGGATATGGGAGAAGGTTTTAGGTCCTGAGAACCCAGGAATCGCAACATCGCTCGATAATCTGGCTGTACTCTACAAAAGCCAAGGCAAATATACTGAAGCCGAGCCTATTTATAAAAGAGCACTTGCGATACGAGAAAAAGTTTTAGGTCCTGA
>Ga0351907_1138_pt1 | contig 17928 bp, 13 predicted proteins | sample BONcelHT113001E6_FD_206861 | JGI IMG/M metagenome (GOLD analysis project Ga0351907, IMG submission 206861) | Enriched cells from coal bed in the Powder River Basin, Montana, United States - BONCAT cells T11 rep1 HSBNCT.T11.300.1.E6 ... | reverse complement strand
CGCTTTTCCAGCGCGCTATGGCACAGGGCCAGCAACACCTGATAGTTTTGCGGGGTGGTCAGGCTGCGCACGTCGGTGCCCAGCGTGTAGATGCGCTCCAGGCTGTCGCCGGTCATGGCCAGGTACTCGTCGTTGATGCGCAGGATCTCGATGCGCTCGCCGCTTAATTCGCACAGGCTGGCTGCGCAGGGGATGGTGGCCAGCATGAGGCTGAAATCGCCGTCGATGCTCCATAGGCGGCGCACCGTCGCCTCCGGGTAGGCATCGGCCACCGTACCGATGGGCTTTTGCGGGTTTTGGGCCAGCAGCGCTTCAAAGGCGGGCACGGGCATGGGGCGGTAGTAGTAGTAGCCCTGCGCCACCGCAAGCCCGATGGAGTGCAGGAAGCGCGCCTGCTCGGCGGTTTCCACGCCCTCGGCGATGATGGGCAGCGCAAGGTGGCGCGCCATGCGCACCACGCTGCTCAAAATGACGCCGCCGCGCCCGTCGGTATCGCTGCCATAGAGGAAGCGCATGTCCAGCTTGAGCAAATCCACCGAGATTTCTTTGAGCATGTTCAGGCTGGAGTAGGCGCTGCCAAAATCGTCCATCTGCACGGGAAAGCCGCGCGTGCGCAGCTCCGTCACCAGCCCGTAGAGCTGTTTGGGGTCTTCTGCGTAGGCGCTTTCGGTGATTTCCAGCTCCAGCATCCGGCGCGGGATATCATACCGGTCCGCCAGCGCGGCCAGCGTGGTGACCAGCGCTGGGTTGTACACGCTGATGCGCGACACGTTCATGCTGACCGGGATCAGCGGCTGGCCGCCGTTTGCGTCCATCCATTTGCGCATCAGGCGGCACACCTGCTCCCACACCCATGCGTCCAGCTTCATGATAAAGCCGTTTCGCTCGAAAATGGGCACGAACGCGCCCGGGGCCAGCGTGCCGCGCGTGGGGTGGTTCCAGCGCACCAGCGCCTCCGCACCGACGATTTCGCCGCTGCCAAGGCTGCACTTGGGTTGCAGGTATACCTCAAACTGCCCTTCGCGCAAGGCGGCGTCCATGTTGTTGACGATGTCCAGCTCGCCCAGCATCGCCTGGCGCAGCGTGTCGTCGTAGAAGGCGAAACGCTGCACGTAGTTGCCCTTCACGGTGCGCTTGGCCATCTCCGCGCGGTCGTGCATGATGCTCACCGGCAGCGTGCGGTCGTCGATGATGTAGAGGCCGTAGACCAGCACGATGTCAAAGGGCAGGTCGTACTCCTTGAGCTCCACCTCGTTTTCAATGATGCGCCGTTTCAGGGCTTGGGTGTCGTAGGGCAGGCAGAGGGCGAAGTTGTCCGCGTCGATGCGGCTGAAGGTGCCCTGCCCCGCGTAGAGCGCCTGCATCCGCTGCGCGATGTAGTGCAGCAGGCGGTCGCCCTCCTCGTGGCCGAAGATGTCGTTGATGAGGCGGAATCGCTCGATATCCATGGCGATCATCACAAACTGCGTGTCCGGCGCCTGGTCGATCATGCTGCGGGTTTTGCGGTAAAAGGTGGCCTTGTTGTTGATGTTGGTGAGGGGGTCGTGCTCGGCCATGTAGCGCAGCTCGACCTGATGGCGGTTTTCGTCGCTCTTTTGCACCAGCAGGTAGCGGTTCTGGGCGCGCAGCTCGTCGGTCTCGCGCTTATGCACTGCGTTTTGCACGCGCAGGCGCACCAGCCGCGGATCGATGGGCTTGCTGATAAAATCGGTCGCGCCCAGCTCGATGGCCTTGAGGCTGTATTCCAGCTCGTCCGCCGCCGAGGTGACGATCACGGGGATGGTGGCCATGTAGGCGTCGTTCTGGATGCGCTCCAGCACGCTCAGGCCGTTCATGTCCGGCATGATGAGATCCAGCAGCACCGCGGAGATGGGCGTTTCACTGCACATGAGGATGTCCAGGCACATCTGCCCGCCGTTTGCAAACAGCAGGCGGTACTCGTTTTGGAAGATCTCGGCCAGCAGGTCGCGGTTCATCTCCACATCGTCTACGATCAGCAGGGTGCGCTGCGGCTCGGCAGGCGTTTCGCCGACGGGCAAAGCAGCGGCGGGGGGCGGGGACGGCTGCATATCGGGCGGCATCGCTTCGCCTGCAAACAGGCTGTCGTGGTAGACCACATAACGGTTTTTGCCGTGCAGCTTGGCATACTGCAGCGCCTTGCCCGCCCTGTCATACAGATGATCCGCCGTGGCGCCGTCGCGCGGGTAGCGCGCAACGCCCACACTGCCGGAGATGACCACATCGGTGTCGAACTGCTTGCCCAGCGCCTGGCAGATGTAGGCGGAACGGCGCTCCAAAAAGCCCTTGCTATCGCGCACGTTTTTCAGGCACACCATGAACTCATCGCCGCCCATGCGGCCGATCAGGTCGTCGGCGCGCATCATGGCGCGCAGGCTGCCCGCGATATCAATAAGCACACGGTCGCCAAAGTGGTGGCCGTACACGTCGTTGACGCGTTTGAAGCCGTCCAGGTCGATCAAAATGAGCGCATGGGCATCCTGCTGCCCGGCCTGCGACAGCAGCTGCTCAAACTGTTCCTCAAAGGCGCGGCGGGTGAGCAGGCCCGTGAGCGGGTCGGTGTTCATGCTGGTTTGCTTTTGCAGGTTGTCGCGCTTCTGCTCGTCCATGTCGCGCAGGGTCAGCACGGCGTGCACATCGCCGGAATAGGGGTCGCCCGCCAGTTGCGCGGTGGCCTCGGTCCACAGGGCGCGCGTGTCCGCGTCCATGCGGCGGAACTCCAGCGTGTCGCTTTGCGTGCCGCGCGCGAAGGCCTCCAGCAGCCGGTCGCGGTTCAAAAACGCGCGCAGCATCTGGTCGTCGGCGGGCAGGGTGTGGCTGTCGGCAAGGTGATCCGCGACGGTGGCCAGCGAACGCCTGGCCTCCGCGGGCAGGGGCGGCAGGAGGGTGCCGGCCTCGCCGGTAAACATATCGCGCGTGAGGTTGAATTCGATGCGCGTGGAGCCGTCTGCGGGGTCGCCCGCGTGCTGCGCGCGCCACTGGTGGTAGGCCAGCTCGCGCTCGCGCCGCTGGGTGATGTCGCTGAAAGTGATGACCGCGTGCAGCGGCTGCCGGTTGTCAGTGTAGATCATGGTGAAATCCGCGCGGTACCAGGCATAGCCGCCGTCGGCATTGCGCAGGCGCAGCACCGCGGTGCCCAGCGGCTTGCCCGCGAGCATACTGTCAAAAAAAGCGCTGAACTCGGCCACGCTTTCTTGCGCGACCATGCCCTGCCGCAGGGCGGCGTCGGGCATGTCCGGTATTTCGCGTGCGTCGCCCAGCAGGCGGGTGGCTCCTTCGCCCTGCAAAACGGTGTGGGTGTGCACGTCGTAACGCACCACCTGCCGGTCGCTCTGGCGCACGGCGATGCAGTACTCCTCCTCGCGCACGCGCAGCTGCTCGAACTTGCGGGCGTTGATCAGCAGATCCGCATTGGCGTCCAGGATGCTCATCGACAGGGTGACCAGAAAAACCAGCATCACGTGGCGCACGATGAACGTATCATCCGCAACGGGCGTCAGAAAAACCGCCAGGATGGTAAGCACGCCCGCCCCCGCCATCAGCAAAATGCCTATGCGCAGCGTGCCTTGATGGGCGCAGGGCTCGCGGGTGCGTAAGGACAGATAGACGACAGACAGGCAAATGAGGCTCGCGATGGCGATTTCGCTGATCATGGCCATCCACAGCGGGATTACGCCCGTATACCACAGCAGGAAGAGCGCAGCCAACGCCGCCGACATGAGCGCGGAAAGGATGATGGTCGTCCGGCGCCAACGGGAGCCTGCCTCTACCGCGAACAGCAAAAACACCGGCACCAGCAGCATACAGCTGAACACATTGACCATAAGGAAGCCCGCGTTACCGATATAGTTGACCGCGCTGATGTCCGTGCAGGTATAAAACCACACGCCGATGACCACTACAAACAGCAAAAGGCGGCCATAACTACCGGAGAGCCGCTCCTGCACGCGGCGCGCTGCCATAGACGCATACAGGAACAGCGCCAGCGCAAAGATGGAAAGCAGCACGCTTTGCGTGATGCCGCTGAGCGAGGCGTGCAAAAGGGTCAGCTGTATGCGTGCCTGGGTGCTGAAGCGGATGGAATACACCTCAATGAACGGCTTGCTGCCGGTGCCGCTGAAGCGCAGGGAGACGGGCTTGCCCGCCATATCCGTGCTTAGGCGTAAGGCCGTCCACGGCAAATCGCTGGTGAAGCGCGCGTTGCCGGTGGCGGCGATGCTCAGCGTGGGTATCGCCTGGCCGTCCACCGTGGCGGTAACCACCTGATTATTCGTTTTGATATACAGGCATGCGTTGGTGGGGATAATGTCGGGAAGCACGTTATACAGGGCGTCCTCCGTACCCTGCAGCCGCATGGGCGCGGTGAAATCGCGCGTGTGCGCGTCGCCCGCCTGCACATGCCAGCCGGTTTCCCACAGCGCTTGATTTTGCGGCGTGCCGCCCAACCACGATACGGCCTGCTCGGATACCCACAGCCAGATGATGGCGATGATGATCAGTGTGAAACCGATGGGCGACAACCACTTTCTAGCCTTCATGCTCCACGGCCCATAACAGATGGCGGCCAAGGCTGGCATCGCCTTCCTGCGATGGTGCTGATCTCCTTTCCTGCTGTGCACTGTGTAAACCTTTTTGGATTATAACAGAGTTGATGGCGCAGGGCAAGGATTATATAGGGTTTGCGCGGATGCGCGCCGACCCCCGCGCGCGAGATTCCGTCATATGGGCCACAGGCTGGCGCCGCCGAGCATAGATATGTGGTGTTTCACTACGCCGCATGAGCTGAAACGCCAAGGAAACCTTGCATATCAAAACATTGCTTGCGCGGCGGCAAACAGGATGCGTGTGTAATTATGCCGGTGTTATGCATAACCAATGTTACATTCCGCGCCATTTTCGTTCCGTGTCAATATGGGATGCATGTAACGCGATGTGAAATCATGCGTGCATCCGGACACACGGGCATTCTTGCATGCGGGCAAGAGCCGTAAACAAGGGGAGGCGGGGCAACGTCAGGCGTTTGCCACGAAGTACGCAATGCAAGCGCCGCGCGGCGGCGGCGCTTACGCGCTGCGGCCTGCGACCGCTTTGGCAGGCTGCGATATTGATGCTTGACAGGCGCGGCTCCCTGTGGTAGGATGACACACGTAAGCAGAAGCTGCCCGCTTCTCACCGCGCGACCCACGTTGCGCAGGTTGCGGCACGTAAGTCCGCATCGGTGTGTGAAGCGGCGGGTAGCAAGCCCGGCGTTTTTTTGTTTGCGTGCCGGAAGGCCCGGCGGCGCACGCAAAGCGCTTGAGAACATCATGGAGGTGTATGGGTATCAACAACGAACCGATGATCAACGAGGAAATTAACGACCGCGAGGTGCGCCTGGTCGGCAAAGACGGCGAGCAGCTTGGCGTGATGAGCCTGCAGGCCGCGATGGCCAAAGCGGAAGAAGCGGGGATCGATCTGGTCAAGATCGTGCCCGGCGCGATGCCGCCCGTGTGCAAGCTGATGGATTACGACAAGCACCGCTTTGAGCAGGCAAGGCGCGAGCGCGAGATGCGCAAGAACCAGCGCATTGTGGAGCTCAAAGAGGTGCAGCTTTCCGCCACCATTGAGGAGAACGACCTTCAGACCAAGCTGAAGAACGCGATCAAGTTCCTCGAAGAGGGCGACAAGGTAAAGGTGAGCATCCGTTTCCGCGGCCGCCAAATCGCGCACACGAACATCGGTATGCAGATCATGATAGACTTTGCCAAGCGCATTGAAGAGGTTGGCAACGTTGAGCGCCGCCCCCTGCTGGAAGGCCGCCACATGATCATGATTTTGGCCCCCAAGGCCGAGAAGAAGAGCTTCGCGGAAAAGTCGCAGCAGCGCAAGGCGCAGGCCCAGGCCGAAACGCGCGAAGCCGAGCAGCTGCGTGCCGAGCAGGAGAATGCCGACACGGCCCGCGAGCAGCCCAAAAAGAAGGTCAAGCGCGAAAGCGAGAATATGATCTGACCTGAGGAACCGAAGCCGCCCGCCGCCCACGCGGCGCAAAGCGCCCGGATCCTTCCGTACCCGGGCGCTTTCGCCATGGGCGCGGACCCCATATGGAGAGGAGGAAGACCCTATGCCCAAACAGAAAACCCACCGCGGCGCTGCCAAGCGTTTCTCCTTCACCAAAACCGGCAAAGTGAAGCATAAGCAGATGAACGCCAACCATCAGGTGCACCTCAAGACCACCAAGCGCACCCGTCACCTGCGCGCGGACGGCATTGTGAACAACGGCGCGGAGGCCCGCACCATCCACAAGCTGCTGCCCTATAAGTAAGCACGGCCGATTTTGCAAGGAGGATATGAAACATGGCACGCATCAAGGGGGCAGTGAACGCCCATAAAAAGCGCCGCAAGGTGCTAAAGCTCGCCAAGGGCTATTTTGGCGCCAAATCCCGCCAGTACCGCGCGGCCACCGAGCAGGTCGCCCGCAGCCTGCGCTATGCCTATGAAGGCCGCAAGCTGCGCAAGCGCGATTTCCGCCGCCTGTGGATCACCCGCATCAACGCCGCGGCCCGCCTCAACGACATGAGTTATTCCGTGCTGATGAACGGGCTGAAAAAGAACGGCATCATCATCAACCGCAAGATGCTTTCAGACATCGCCGTGAACGACCCCGAGGCGTTCAAGAAGATCGTCCAGAGCGCGAAGTGATGCGCGGGGACAAACCCGGCATGGCAAAGTAAAACCGAAGCACTGGTAGGGTGCTTCGGTTTTTTGTTATTGAACATACGATTTTAGCAAGTCAATTCCCAAAAGAATGGATCGCATGATATTGCCAAGCAAAATTGCTGAGTTGTTGCATAAAGACCACGGCACTCCCCATTATGGTGTTGCCTATACAAAGAGGATCTATCTGCTAGAATGTAAACATCTCGGTGTGAACGCAACCGTCAGAGGACCACACAATGGCAACACTCACGCCTTTCATTTCGTGTTTCTGTTCAAGAGCATAGTCTCTAATGGTCAATATCTCGTCATGGTTGCTTATCAACGGTCTTTTGCTTGCATCACAAAGGATTATAAAGGCAGAATATTGAGAAATATCTTCCTCGAACTTCTCATACTTCCTTACGATTTGCTGCGCGTAGGTTTTATTGTTATCATCAAGTGACATACAATTTGTCATAATGTGCCCTTGGTTTTGAATTTCACAGTAGTGATAATTGTCTGCTTTTTTCCATGAATCTTCCTTGCAGCTTGATGTATATCTTCTGCTGTTCTCAATAATGGCGAATACAACATAGAGATGGCTGAGCAGACGCTTTCATATTGGGTTGTGAGTTCAGTTACTTCAACAGCAATCCTAATATCAGATAAGTGGTAATCAGATTGAATCAGTAAAAAATCTGGGTGTTCACCCTTGGTGATTCTGTGTTCCTGATACTCTGGACATGAACGGACAAATTTGTGCAACACGATGTATTCAGATCGCATTTTATATGCAGAACGAGGAAAACGGGCGTCATATGCATCAGCGAAGAATATACAGAAAGATTTAAAATCATTGTGGCTCATGTTATGCTTATACAACAATAAAGTCATCCGATCATAAACGACGGTCAATCCGCTTTCCTCATCATTAATGGTTTCTTTTGCCTCAATGAAATTGACAAAGGAGTAGGACTGACTGTTTATCATCTTTGTAGCAGTTGCCCTCAGAGTTCTATCATCAAAGGTATTCATTGCTGATCTCTTTCTACAAATCTAGAGTTCAAAATATAATCATCGCCCCCCAGCAACCTCTTCATACAGCCCCACAACCTGCGCAAACTGCCTTCTCTTCTCAAACTCACCAGCCCTTGCCTTGCAGGCCTCCGGCGCTTTCGGGTTTGCGCACAGCCTTGCGCACGCTTCGGCCACAGCCTCAATGTTCCCCTCCGGCACCACTTCGCCCACGTCCGGGGTCACAATCTCCGGCAAGGCGGTGGCGTCGTAGCACAGCACCTGCGTGCCGCAGGCCAGCGCTTCCAGCAGGGTCATGCCCTGCGTTTCCTCGTGGCTTAGGCTCAGGCACACGTCGGCTGCGGTGTAGAGGGCGCGCAGCTCGCGCACGCTCTGGGTGCGTGGGATGCCAAGCATTGTAACGGGCAGTTCGCCGCACTGCGCGTGACTCAGGCCCAGCACCACCAGCATCATATCGTCGCCCAGCGCTTCCGACAGGGCGATCAGGTCGCTCAGCCCCTTGCGCGGCTCCCAGACGCTGGCCACGCTCAGCAACATTTTGCGCTCGCCCAGCTCCGCAAGCCCGTAGCGCTTGACGATGTCGCGGATCAGCTCCGGCTCGTCGCAGGGGCGGAAGGTTTCCAGATCGACCCCGCTGGGGATCACGCGCACGTCGCGCTTGGCCAGAAACGAGCGGCGCACCTCGTGGCCCAGCCACAGCGACGGGGTGATGAGCGTAAGGCGCGGCAAAGCGGCGCAGGCGCGGCGTTTCTCCAGCCAGTTGCGGCGGCTTTGGTCCAAAAGCAGGCTTTCCGGGTAGGCGCGCTTCTGCGGGCAATGGCCGCAGCCCTCGCGGAAGCGCCCGCAGTGGGCCATGGTGTAGTAGGCGCAGTGGCCGGTGAAGGGCCAGCAGTCGTGCAGCGTCCACACCACGGGCACGCCCGTTTTGGCGAGCCAATGAAGCAGCGCGCGGATGTCCAGATAGTAGCCGTGCAGGTTGTGCAGGTGCACCACATCCGGCTTGTAGAGCGCAAGCTGTTTACATAGCCTGCGCGTGGCGGCGCGGCTGAAAAACCCCGCGCGGTCAAACAGGCGCGCGCCCAGCGCGTGCAGCAGCGTATCTGCGCGGTTGCCCACGCGATAGGCGGCCACGCCCTCGGGCGGGTAGCCGCGCGAATAGCATAAAAGCCCCTTGTGCCCCAGCTCGCCCAGCACGCGGCAGATGTCCGTCGCGATGCGGCCCGTGCTCAACCCCGAGGTTACGTTGATATGTGCGACGCGCATGGGATGGCCTCCTTTTCAATGCGGGGTTGTGACTGATACGATGTCAAAACCTTATCTCTTCTGTCTCGCGGCACTTCTGCCCGCCGACCTCGTCACGAAGGTTCGACGTAGTCCCGCCGCACCGCAGCCTTCCGTTCCTTGTCATCGACCAAAATCACTCGCGATCTATGACACATTTGGATTTGAAACAATAGAATGCCCCATACGGCAAAGGACGGCCCGCCCGCAGGCGAGCCGTCCCCTGTATTGTGGGTCAGGGTAAAGCGCTTGTCAATAGTTTTCGGCCTTGATTTCAAAGAACGACTTGGGATGCTTGCACACGGCGCAAAGCTCCGGTGCCTTTTTGCCGATCACCAGATGGCCGCAGTTGGCGCAGATCCACACCACGTCGCCCTCACGGCTGAACACCAGGCCGTCCTTGATGTTGGCAAGCAGCTTGCGGTAGCGCTCCTCGTGGCTCTTCTCGATCTTGGCAACGCGGCTGAACAGCTCGGCGATGGTGTCAAAGCCCTCGGCATTGGCTTCCTCGGCCATGCGGGCGTACATATCGGTCCACTCGTAGTTTTCGCCCTGCGCCGCATCCAGCAGGTTTTCTTCGGTGCCGGGCACCTCGCCGCCGTGCAGGAGCTTGAACCAGATCTTGGCGTGCTCCTTCTCGTTGTTGGCGGTTTCTTCAAACAGGTGGGCGATCTGCTCGTAGCCGTCCTTGCGGGCCTTGGAAGCGTAGTAGGTGTACTTGTTACGGGCCATGCTTTCGCCCGCGAAGGCAGCCTGCAGGTTTGCCTCGGTCTTGGTGCCTTTGAGTTCCTTCATTTACAATACCCTCCTTCAGTTTTCCTCGCGCCTGCGCCCCGGCTGCGCCCGATGGGCGCGCCAAACGGCATGCCTGTTTTGGGTGGGGCAAACGCACGGTGTTATATCCTTAACCATTATATCATAAACCGGCGGGGTTGAAACGGCTCGGCGGCAGCTTTTTTGTGGCGGCGGCCCGCGCTGCGCTCACTGCCACGTAGCCCCGAAGCCGAACACGCACCAGTGGTCGGTGTGCAGGGTGTACTGCGTGAGGGGGTCGGTCTGCTCCGCTTTGGGCACCTCGGCCATGTTGCGCTGGAGCTTTTTGCCCTTCTCCACACCCACGGTGTGGTTGGCTTTGGCGCTGTCGTACAGGTAGGTGTAGCTTTTGACGGTATTTGACATGTTGCCCTCCACGGTGGTCACGCGGTAGAGGCCGCCGCCCGCGTCCACCGCGTCCACCACGATGCCGATGTGCGTGGTGCGGTAGCCGTTGGCCAAGTCGCCGTAGATCACCAGATAGCCGGGTTTGGGCACGCCGGTAAAGCGGTTCAGCTTGAAAAACCCGTCGTACTGGTTGCCCACCTGCCCCTCGCGGAACAGCGCCACGCCGCCCTCCGGCACGGCGGAAAGGGTTTCCTCCTGTACGGGGTCGGTGCCGGACGCATTGGCGCACCAGATGGTGAACACCGAGCACCAGCCCACTTCCTTCTTTTTGCCGTAGTACCACTTGGCGTATTGGTTATACTTGGGCAGACGTGCGCGGTGCACGCTCAAATATTCGCGCTTGGCCACATACACCAGCGCCTTGATGCGCTCGGGCATGGCGGTGGCCGATACGGCCACGGCAAAGGCGGTGTCCCCCTGCGGCGCGCGGTGGGTCACGGTGGCGCTGCCCTCTGCCACGGCGGTCATCAGGCCGCTTGCGTCCACGGCCACCACGGCGGGGTCGCTTGTGTCGAATGTGCCGCTCACGGGCGGCAGGTCGGCGGGCAACTGGTCAAACGGGGTGATTTCCGGCGCGACGGTGGGTACATACGCCGTTTCGCCCAGGCGCAGCGTGAGCGCGCCCGTGGCGAGGGCCTCGGCCTTGGGGGTGCGCAGCGCGGAAAGCGCGGCGGAAAACAGCGCGTCCGTGTCCTGCGCGGCGGCGGCAGGGGCGGGCGCAAGCAGCAACAGGGCGGCAAAGGCGCACAGCGCGCGGGTCAGGCGGTTCATGGCGGTCAACTCCTTCGGCTGGGGCCAGTATACCACAGCGCGGGGCAAAGGGGAACACGACGGGCGGCCCGCGGCGCGTTTTTACAGGCGCGTGGCGGGGTGAAAGAGGCGGGCCTGCCGTTGGAAGCGCTTTTACGCAGTGCGCCGCGCGATTTGCCCCGCGCGGCCCTATCGGTGCGCGACGCGATGTGGTACAATTGTCTGGGAGGCGATACCTGTGAAATTTTTACTGCATACCTGCTGCGCGCCTTGCTCGGTCGCGTGCGTGCAAAGCCTGCGCGCGGAAGGAATCGAGCCGACGGCATACTGGTACAACCCCAACATACACCCCTACGCCGAATATCGGGCACGGCGCGACACGTTGGTGGAATACGCCGCGCGCATCGGCCTTGCGCTGGAAGAGGACGACGAGTACGGCCTGCGCCCCTTTACCTGGGCGGTGGGCGGCGATATCGAAAACCGGTGCCTGATCTGCTACGCCGCGCGCATGCGGCAGGCCGCGCGCCATGCCAAGGCGGGCGGGTATACGCACTTCACCACCACGCTGCTCATCAGCCCGTACCAGAACCACGAGCGCCTGCGCGCCGCCGCCGAACAGGCAGCGGATGAGTACGGGGTTGAATTTCTCTACCGCGACTACCGGCCGCTGTTCAAGCAGGGGCAGGCGGACGCGCGCAGGCTGAGCCTGTACATGCAAAAATACTGCGGCTGCGTGTTCAGCGAGCAGGAGCGCTACGACAAACGCTACAGCGCCAAACCGCCCATCGCCGTAAAGCGCGTGGAGCGTGTGGCGCAGGAGCCCGCCGCGCCGCGTGAAGGCACCCGCCACGAAGCCGCGCGCAAACAGGCGTGGCCCCGCTTCCGGCAGCTGGGCGAACGCTTTGAGGCGGCGCTGGCGATGGAAACGGCTGCGTTTGTGGCAATGGGCACGGTGAGCGCTGAAGGCGCTGCGGATGCCGCGCCTATTGCCGCCGCGCCAACGGGAAACCGGCGCAAGTCGCCCGCTGCCGCGCCAATCACCGCCGCTGCGCCCGCTACCTCCGCGCCAATCACCGCCGCGCCCAACCCGCTGGTTGCGCTGCTTTCAGTGCAGACCGAGCGCACGCTGTGGGAGGCGCGCAACGTGATGCGCTGCGCCGCGCACAGCGGCCTGTGGGAAACTGTCTACTGCGATATGCCCGTGTGGCGGCACGTCTACCACATGCTGCACTCGCTGGACCAGTGGTTTATGAGCCCGGCGCATTACAGCGAGCCATCCATCCATGTTGACGGTCTCAACGACCTCGACCGCGCGGTGGACTTGCCCGCCTTCACGCTTATGCAGATGGAAACGTACCTCGCCGCCATCACAGCGAAGCTGCGCGCCTATCTGGCCGCGCTGCCGGACGCGGCGCTGGATTCCTCGCCGGACAGCCGCCCCTTTGCGCGGCTGGCGCTGATCGTGGCGGCCATCCGCCACATCACGGCGCACTTTGGCATGATGATGGGCTTTATCATCGCGCACAACGGGGCGTGGCCCCTGACCATCGGCATGCAGCGGCCTTTGCCCACCGAGGACGACGGCCTGCCGCACTACGCGTAAGGCAGGCAAACCCCCGCGCGCAAGCGATATGGGCGCATCGCGCAGCGGGGCGCCACGGCTGCCCGCCCCGCCGTGCAACGCCTGCGCCAGCGCGCGGCGAATGCAAACAAAACACAGGCTGGCGCGATCCGTTTGCGGTTGAAAGCGGTGCGCGCCGCAAACACCCAAGCACGCGAAAGCCGCCCCCTGCCATGCCCCGCAAAGCCGTACGGCTTGCGGTCACGGAAAGGGGACGGCCCTTTTTGTCGTTATGTTACAGCTGCCACGGCAGGCCGAACGCCCGCGCGAACAGTTTTAAAAACAGCATGGCAACCCACGCGTACAGGCACAAAAACTTGGCGGAGGTCACAAAGCCCGCGACGTTGGCCAGCCGCGGCCTGCGGGCGGGCATGGCGCGCGCAATGCGCAAAAACAGCAGGTTCTCCAATGCGTCCAGCAGCGCGCGCAGCACGGCGGCCACGCCCATCACGACGTACAGCGTGGTCGCGGGGCCGTCGATGTTGAAATCGATACTCAGCATCACGCCCAGAAAGCACACGATAAAGCCGAAATCAAGCCGCCAGTAGCGGCGCAGGCGGGGCAGGTTCTCCGCGCCCGCCGCCTCCAGCATCGGGTACAGGGTATCCGCGTTGTAATGGAAGCGCATGTCCGGCATGTGGTACTCGCGCCCGTCCACATGCAGGCGGCGCGGGCTCTTGGGTGAAAAATCCATCAGGGCATAAAACAGCGCCATGCCCACGGCAAACACCAGCGTAAGCGCGGCTTGCAGATAGTTCATGTCAGGCTTCGCCTCCCGCCAAATCCGGATCCACGCCGATGTGCGTGCAGGGTACGCTGCCGCCCAGCAACGCGCCGATGTGGTGGCGCGCGTGGCCGATGATCACGCGGCTGCCGTACTCCGCCGCGCGCAGGGCGTAGGCCAGCTTCGCCTTTGCGCCGTTGGCCCCCGCGCGGCTGGCGCCCTCGCAGTGCGTGCTTAACGCCGTCACCTTTTCGCGCAGGCGGTGGATGTCCGGCGCGACCACCTGCCGCACCAGCGTTTTTGGGTCGTTGCGGTCCAGATAGATGCCCTCCGTGCTGGTCAGCAAAATCAGGGTTTTCGCGCCCACCAGTGAAGCCACCACCGCCGCGGTTTCGTCGTTATCCACGCACTCCACCACGGGCTCGCCGCTTAGCCTGCGGCTGGCCAGCTCCATCTTGCGGTTTTCCTCGTCGCTTACGGGGTCGTTGTAGTTTACGATGGGGATGCACCCCTGCTCCGCCGCGCGCATGAACAGGCGGTGGAGGTGTTCGCGCTTTTGCGGGTCGTTGAAGTGGGTATGCTCCACCAGCACCTGCCGGATGCCGTAGGCAGGCTGGATGAAGCGGCGGTAGTTGTCCATCAAAATGATCTGCCCCTGCGCGGCGTAGTCGGTCTTGTCCTGCTCGGGGTCGCCGCGCAGCTCGCTGCCGGTGCGGCGGATGTAGTCCAGCCGCCCGATCTCGGTTGCGCCGCTGGTTACCAGCAGCATGCCGGGGCGCAAATCGTCGCCCAGGCGCTGGAACACGTTGTAGTCGATCGCGCCGCCGTCCTGCTGTATCAGGGCCATGCTGCCGATCTTCACCACCAGGTCAATCGTTCTCAAGGGCCAGGCCTCCCTCATGCGCGGTCAGGTTGTTGATCCATGTGCGGCCGACAAAGTGCGGGATGCCGATGACCATCTTGACGATCTCCTCGGCAAAGGTGCACAGGTACACATATTCCACCGGCAGCTTCCACACATAGGTGGCCAGCGCGCACAGCGGCACGCCCACCAGCCACATGCTGCCCACGTCCAGCTTCAGGCTGAACACCGTATCCCCGCCGCTGCGCAGGATGCCCACGATGTTGATGCAGTTGAACGCGCGAAACCACATCGTGAGCGAGCCGAACAGCAAAATCATGCCGGCCTTGTCGATCACCTCGGGCGAGAGGCCGGTGTACAGCGACAGGATGGGCCCCCGCAGTGTGATCATGAGCGCGCCCAGCAGCACGCCCGCCAGCATCGCCCCTGCGATCATCCGCTTGCCGTACAGGTAGGCTTCCTCGTTCTTGCCCGCGCCCAGCGTTTTGCCCACGATGATGGCGGTGGCGTGCATCATGCCAAACAGGAACACCCACACCAGGCTGTCGATGTTGGAGCAGATGCCCGTGGCGGCTACGGCCACGTCGCTCATGGAGCCGTAAAAGATGCCGTACATGGTCACGCCCAGCGCCCACAGCCCTTCGTTGAACACCACGGGCAGCACCAACTTGATGAAGCGCTTGGCAAAGGCGCGGTCGTGCACGACCATCTCGCGCAGCGGCGCGCCCGCGGGCAGCTTTTTGCCATAGGCGAAGGCCAGGTTTACGGCCAGCTGCACGCCTGCCGCGATATTGGTGGCGACCGCCGCGCCGTACACGCCCATAGCGGCAAAGCCGAAGTGCCCGTAGATGAGCGCGTAGTTGAGCAGCGTGTTGGTCACAATGCTGGCGACCCCCGCGATCAGGGGGATGTAGGTTTTCTCGCCCGCCTTGATGCACATGGAATATACCATGCTCACGCCCAGCAGCAGGTAGCTGGGGGCCACCGTGCGCAGGTAGACCACGGCGATCTCGCGGCTCTGCCCCGCCGGCAGAAACCAGCCGATGATCACCTGCGGGAAAAACATGGCCGCGGCGGTAAAGATAGCCGCCAGCCCCGTGACCGTAGCCAGCGATATGCCCATGGACTGGCGCATGCCGCGAATGTCGCCCGCGCCCCAGTACTGGCTCATGAAAATGGCCCCGCCGCTGACCGTGCCAAAGCTGAACAGCTGGAAGAGGAACGTAAAGCGGTTGGCCTGCGTGACGGCGGCGTAGGCGGCGTCCCCCAGGCCGGACACCATCAGGCTGTCGATGATGTGCAAGCTGGCCCCTACCAGCTCCTGCGTGATGATGGGCACCGCCACCATGAGCACCCATTTGATAAAAGGTTTGTCCCAGTAAAAACAGGATTTGAGAAACGCGCCAAGGCGCGCGATACCATTGCCGTTTTTCATTGACGTTTATCCTCCATGCCTGCCGTTGGCAGGGTGAAGGGCCGCTTGGCGCTGCGCCGCGTTACCGCTTGCGGGCGGCGCGGGCCTCGCGGCGGCGGCTGTTGCCAAGCCATGCGCTGCGGGGTTGCGTTGCCTGCGGCCCTAGTATGTGTATATCCGGTAAAAATTAACATATCCGTAGGAATCGTAGTACTCCCACTCCACGTCCGCGCCCGCCGTTTCCGCGATGTGGGCAAGCAGGCTGGGCCACGGCTCGGGGTCGGTGCTGGCCAGCAGCACGTTGTCCGCAAGGAACACCGTGGCGTCCAAAGCCGTGATGCCGTACTTGGCGAACGTGCCGTACCAGCTGGGCGTGCGCGCGGGGTAGCCGCCCCAGAACAGCGCGTTGCCCGCGAGGCCCTCGACGGGCGTGTGCGGAAACAGTCGGTGGTCGCCAAACTGCGACAGGTCGTAGATGAACAGCGTATCGGGGTTCTCCAGCGCATACGCGTCCAAATCGGCCATGTTCATGTCGCTGTTGGTTACTTCCTCGTTGGGGGGCGGGGGTTGCACGCCCTGCGCCATGTCCGCACAGGCGGCCAGGCTGTACACCGCGCACACGCCCATGCTGATGACCAGTACTGCGAGCGCGGCAACGCGAAGCAGCGGGTTTGGTTTGGCCGGAGGCTCCGGGGCTGGTTGCGCAGGCGCGTGTGTGGGCTGCGCAGCCGCGTGGGGCGCGGCGCTGGCTGGGGGTTGCGGGCCATTGGCCGCGGGTGAGGCGGGGGGCGTGGGCTCGGCTTGGGCGGCTGCGCCTTGCGCGGCCTGCGCCACGGGCGCGGCGGGGGGGAGCGAGCGCGTCAGGAACGCGCCAAGGCAGCCGCTCCACAGAAACGCCGCCATGGGGTAGAGCACGCTCGCGGCTGCGCGCATGGGCAGCCTGCCGCTGAAGCCAAGGTAGCCAAGCAGCGCTGCGCCACCCAGCACAGCCAATATAATGGAAAGGAAAGCCCACGGGTTTCGCTCGCGGCGGTAGGCGGCCAGCGCCAGGGCGGCCAGCCCCATGGCCAGCGCAGCCCACAGGCCGTAGCGGATGGCCGCGTTGCCCCGCAGGGCGTTTTGCACGGTGGTAAGCGTCGCGTTCAGCCGGTTGGCAAGGGTGATGCCTGCGTCGTCGGCGGTCTGCTGCGCGTTCAAGGTGCGCAGGGCTTCGGTGGTCATGTTGTCGTCCAGAAAGTACCAATAGGTGAACAGCGTGAACTCGCTGTCGCTCCAGCCGATGCTTTGAAGCGTTTCCGGCTTTGTGGTCTTGTCAAAGTCGCTGTAGTCCAGCAGTTGGATGCGTTCAGCCTGCCAGTCAAGCAGCGGGCGCGTGTTGCTAAGCCGGATATCCGCCTCGCGCACGGCGGCAAATGTGCCAAACAGCAGCGCCGTGGCCAGCACGCCCGCAAACACAGGCTTGGCGGCGGCCCACGGCCTGCGCGCCTTGCCAAACGCGAGCAGCAGTTTAGCGGCAAGCATCAGCAGCCAGAAGCAAAGCAGCGGCAGCACCGAGATTTGCCGCAGGCAATAGGCGCACAGCAGCAGCAGCGCACTGCCGATGAGGGGGCCGGTTACGCCCCTGCGCCGCAAGCGGCCAAAATCCACGCTGGCCAGCTGCGCTACCGCCGCCGCGCCCAGCAGCGCGGATGTGGTGGTGTAGCTGATGCGCCCGGTCACAAACACCGCGTACGCCGTCAGGAACAGCGCGCCCAGCAGCGCGCCGGGCCACACGGTGTAGCCGCGCCTGCGGGTGAGTTGCGCCATGCTTTTGACGATTACGACCTGCGAGAGCCATAAAAGCAGCAGTTGCAGGATGGAAAACCACGCCACGCCGGGCGCGAGCTTGGCAAGCCCCCACAGCAGCCATGCAAACGCCGTGTGCAGGTACAGGTGGAACGTGGCGGGCTCGCCGCCCTCATAGCCCATGAACGAGCGGAGGATGGGCGCGTCGTCGCTGCCGGTGTATTGGAAGGAGCCGAAGGCAAACAGCAGCGCAAACAGCAGCGACGCGGTCAAAATGCCCAGCAGCCATGGGGCCGCGTTACGGATCCGTGTCATGGCTTCTCCCCCTTCCTATTATATAGGAAATATCGTCGCCCGCGGGCGTGCATGTGAGTCGGTCGCGGGACACACCCGGCGCTGGCCGTGGCCGCGCCTGCCGTTTGAACGTGAGTTGCGCGAGCGTAACAAAAAAAGGATACACACGCGAGGGCAAAAAGTCAAGTAAAAACAGGGAAAAGGAGCGCCGCGAACGCGGCGCGCGGCGGCAGGATGTGGAAGAGCGC
>Ga0351907_1101_pt1 | contig 18194 bp, 17 predicted proteins | sample BONcelHT113001E6_FD_206861 | JGI IMG/M metagenome (GOLD analysis project Ga0351907, IMG submission 206861) | Enriched cells from coal bed in the Powder River Basin, Montana, United States - BONCAT cells T11 rep1 HSBNCT.T11.300.1.E6 ... | reverse complement strand
CTCCCCGCTCCAGCCCGTCCGGATGCCCCCAGGCAAACACGCGGCCAAACCCGTATTCGTCTGTCTGCGCCTTTAGTTCTTTCATATATGAATCATCCAGCGTCTTTAAAAAGCAGGATTCGAGGGACACGCCGTCCACTTCGAACGCCTTGGCGCGCTGCAAAAAATCTTCCATTGTCATTTGTTTTTGTGGCGCGTCCTGGTCGGGATACACTTCACCAAAGAACCTGTGGAAGCAGTAACTGTCAATTCCTATCTTCATTTTAACTCCTCCTTATTGTTTAAGTTTACTATCCGTTAGGCGGTCACAGGACCATTGCCTCCCAGCCGAACACCTTGGCCAGCTGCAGCAGTTCGGTTTTCTTGTTTCCCACCACGATCAGCGAATGGTGCGAGCACAGCGCGTCCATCACGGCATGCCCGTCCTTATAGCGGATCAGCGCGCCGTTTCGGCAGTCCGATCCCGGATATTGCACATAATCCTCTATCTCGGCCTCAATGATGCTCAGATGTTTGAAATCCGGGAATATCTTTGCCAAAGTGACCGGGCCCACCGGCAGCCGGCAATCCACCGCAACCGCGTTCTCGTTTACAATCTCCAGCACCTTGGGGCAAAGCTTCCAATCCGTGCAGAAGGATGGGGGCACGAGCCCAAAATACCCGCAGTGCACGCCCAGCGCGTGGTTGTCCTGATCCTCGATTTCCGGGAACTTGTCTATCTTCTCATGCGCCAGCGCCGCCATGCCCATCAGAAACGGGTACAGGTTAGTCATCATGACGGGCGCCTCTAGCGCGCGGTATAAGATGAACGTGCTCAGCAGCGTCAGGGTGTCCCCTTCGCACGCCCAGATGATGTCGTCCTTTTCAAAAATCATGTTCCAGGCCAGGCAGGGCGTGGTGTCCGAGTTGAAAGACTCGTTCAGGCAGTTCGCGCCCACGCCGTCCACACCGCCGATCTCGGCGATCACTTCCTTCACCGCCACGTATATCTTAACGGCCTTCAGGTAGTTTTCCTCCGGGAGCTCATCGGAAATATTAAGGTTCCAATTCCTGCTGGCTTCCCGCGCAGCCTCGTCCGGGATACTGCGCGCTCTGTTATTCAGCTCTTTCCAGCTCCTGTATATCATCTTTAACCCGAACGTCTTTTCCATCCGCTCGGTGCATTCCTTTTCCCACCAATAAAAGCGCTTGAATATGTACGCCTGCATGCCTTCGCCCGGGCTGTCCTGGAATGTCAAAAATTTTGCGCCGCTTTTAAGCTTCTGCCTGGCCGCGATTGCGCGGATGATCACCTTCGCAAGTTCGATGTTATAGGGCGAAAACACATTCAAACCCTTTTCCCGAAGATAGGTGACGATCTCCCAGTCCCACATCTCCACCGTCCCGAACTTGGACGTCAGCACGACCATGGGCAGGTCGATATTTTTCAAATGGTCCGCTTCCTTGAACGCAGCGCCGATCAGCTGGGGAAACACCACCGCATCGGCATCCGGAACCTTCTGTCCCACACAGACCGGCTGCATAAATTCGGCAACATCACCGTAGAATTCCTCAAGGCGTCCAAGCTGTTCGTTAAACTCCCCTCTTTCCCTGTCATTTGCTGCAGCAAAATAGAGTGGTAAAAGACGTGCTTTCATAGTACTCTCTCCTTCAATCATTGAATTGTCACCTGAAATTTACTATTATCTGCTAACATTATAACACTATATGACAACGTATAATAGTAAGTAATAATAAAATATACTAATTTTTCATAAATGTTTTACGAAGTTTATTGATTTTTTTGTACGATTGAATACTTGGGCGTTATGTTTCAGTTAAAAAAGATACCACGCAAACGTTCATCTCAGGATTGAATAAAAAACGCCCGCACTGTACAAACTAACGCCAAACGTAAAATCGGAGGTAACTTTTATGAATAGAATAAACCAAAGCATAGGCTGTTCTGTCAAGCAGTGCAAACATCACGACCAGTCGCAGGAATACTGCATGCTGGATAAAATCATGGTGGGCACGCACGAACAGAACCCCACCCAGATCGAATGCACGGACTGCGAGTCTTTTGAAGTTATGCAGGGCGGCCTTTAACAGGTCCTGCTTTGACATTCTGATCGGGTTCCTTTTGCCCCGTTCGGGGCAGGCATATAAGCGGAAAAACAGCTGCGGAGCGGTTGTTTTTCCGCTTTCATTTGCCATAGGCGTTATTCCGCATTTTTTTTAAAGATCGCCTAAAAACCGCGAACCTCTTTTGACCCCAAAGAATAAAATACTAATAGCAATACACAAAGGAGGGTTTCCATATGTGCTGTTTTAATAACAGATGGGGCTGTGGTGGCTGGGGCGGTTGCGGCTGCGGCTTTGGCGGCTGGAACAGGTGCAGCTGCGGCTTTGGCGGCTGGAACAGGTGCGGCTGCGGCTGGCGGCGCGGTTGCTGTTGGTAAGTCTCTAATAAAAATTTCTACGGGGCAATTTTGTCCCGTAAATACTTAAAATTTATATTGTATTTTTAACCAACATATGCTATTATCTGGTTGGCATTTCAAGTTTCACCAAACATACTTTTTAAGCAGAATTTATTTCTGCGATTCCAAGAAAAAGACCCTTTGCAATGAAAAAAAGAACAAACCATGCCCTATAAATTATATTATTTAAAGGGGGTTGTCCCATGAAAAAAAACCTTTTGTTCCTGATGCTTCTGTTTTTACTGAATCTATTCCCGACGGCAGCTTTTGCTGCGGATTCACCCCTCGTCGCAAAATATAGCAATATCCCGACCCAGACTCTGGACGTAAACGGCGCACAGATGACCGTTACCTTCCCGGAAGGCTGGGACGTTCTTACTAGGAACACCCCTGCAGATTTCCCCGCTCTTTCAAAATACGGCATCGTATATGAGGAATTCATTTCAAACATGGAAAGCCAGTCCATTTATATTGACGCAATCAACCCGGATACGCAAAACCAGATATATGTTTCGCTGGTAGCAGACGAAGCCAGCATACAATATCCCAATTTGAGCGCACTTTCGGATGAGGAAATAAGCGGTTTGATAGAAGAAAGCAGAACTTATATGACCGGGTACGATCTGAGCGCGTTTTCATGGAAAAATGTCGGGGACTATAAATATTTGTATTACGAGTTCGGCAATCCCGCCTACGTGATGCAATATACCACAACCGTAAACGGCCAGTATGTGAGTATCATTCTCCAGAATTTCAACTACGGTCCATTTTCAGCAGAAGAAAAAGACGCAATGTCAAACGTTTTGAACAGCGTTTCATTCAGCAATACCGCCCCGTCGGGTTCCCTGAATAATTATCCGGCGGAATCGGCGGCTCCCCTCATTGTCGCGGTGATCATAGGTGCGGCGGTCATTGCCCTGCTTCTTCTGCTGTTGTCCAGATACAACAAAAAGACCCTGTATGTCTCACAGAGCGAATATGCAAGCCTGTACGGCATACGTGGTTTTCTGGCCTTCATGGCATTCCGTATCATCCTGGGGATCATTTTGGGCTTGGGCAGCCTGTATAACCTTGATACGGGGACCATCTTTTACGCTCTTTACATCCTGCTTATTCTAATGGTTTTTGCGGATCTGATCATGCTGTTCGCAAAGGTCCGGGCGTTTATTATGTTTTATGTTATGACTAACATTTATTCCGCAATACTAAACATCGCTATGTTCAATTACGCCGGCGCCGGGGTCGTCATCGCAATCGAATCGCTTTTCATCCTTTACCTGTTCCGTTCAAAACGTGTGGCCGTAACGTTTAAAACGCATACCATAAGCATCACGCATCCATCCTGGCCGGATGAGCCGGAAAATCAGACCGCGGCGGCGCCTCCCCGTTCTAATCCCTCGGTTTCAAACCTGGAGGAATTAAAGCGGGTCAATCCGGTTGCATACAAACGCAATATCGTCGCGACGGCAGCGGGATACCGGGATTTCGCGGGCATGATATCCGCCAATCCCGATCTGGAGAATTCCCTCGCCTTCGCTGTATCCCCGGAGGATTTGAACAATGTAGCCGCCGCCTACGGCTTTCAGTCTTTCGAAGAGATGTATGATTTTTCTCTCAAGGCGCAAAAAGCGGAGGAAGATCATCCGGCATAAAAAATTAAAAGGGTAAATATTGTAGGATATGCAACTAAAAGTTGCGCAATTGAAAACCAAAGTGGATGGCGCAACCGACCCCGAATGCTTTATGATTTCACTATCAAAACAATTTAAAAGGAGAGAAATCATATGAATATCGAAATTGCGAACAGGCTGGTACAGCTTAGAAAAAAGCACGGCCTGTCCCAGGAAGAACTGGCTGAAAAACTGGGAATCAGCCGGCAGGCCGTTTCCAAATGGGAGCGCGCGGAATCCAGCCCGGATACGGATAATCTGATCAGCATTGCCAAACTGTACAACGTATCGCTGGACGAACTTTTGCAGTCGGACGAAGACCCCGATGCCCTGCGCGAGCAAGACCGGAAAAAAACGGAAGAAGATAAGCACCCGGAAAGAAAAAGCCCTTTCTATAAATTCCCCTATCCAATCGTAGCCGTCATCATCTTCTTTCTGATTATATATTTCGGCAACGGATTCCCGTACGCCTGGCTGATCTTCCTCACCATTCCCCTCTACTACGGTATCGCGGCCATGCTCAGCCGGAAGAAAGACTAAATAGATTTCCCGGGAATAAAAACATTCGCCGTCCCGTTTCTTTGGGACGGCTTTTTAATTTCCGAATTCCGGTATGCCGCAACGCCTCTCGGGGTACAATTTGCACCGGAAGCAACCTTATAAAAAATTATCTAAACCCTGCTATTCCCGCCGGTTTTGTAGAATAATATTTATTGGATGCAAAACATGGCAAAGGAGAATGGCAATGAAGCTTTTCTTGCGTGAAAACAAGCAAATCGTTTTCTTGCTGGGCGCTTTGGCCGTTATTTATGCGGTGATGGTCTGCCTGAACACAAATTTCGCATTTTCTCTCATCAACCGGACCTTCAAATACGCCGGGGTTAGCGTATGCTTTTTGACGGCTGTGGCCGCATACAAGGTTTCGTTTAACAGGGACGATGCAAAACTGCTGGTCTGGGCTCTCCTGTTCACCCTGGTATCCGACGCGCTGCTATTGTTTGCGTCCGCGCCCGAGCTAGGGGTGCTCAGTTTCTTAATCGTGCATCTTCTCTACATCAGGCGCTATAAAAAGAAGTCGTTTAAACGCAATTTGATTTTGGCGCTCGCCGCCGCATCTTTCAGCGCAGCCGGTTTTTGGGCCAGCTTCTCCTTTCCATACATCCTGCTGCTCGGGGCCGTTTACGCGGTTTTCATCTTCACATCCACCATCCTTGCCTTTCGGTCAAACCTGCCTCCTATCAATAAAAGGCTCGCGGAAATCGGTATGGTCCTTTTCCTGCTGTGCGACCTCAATGTAGCGATTTCTTTCCTTGCGCAGAGCGGCAGCCTTGTGCAGTGGATCGCCGGCAATCTGGAATGGATTTTCTATATCCCCTCCCAGGCGCTGCTGGCGCTAAGCGCCGCCGGCTACGGCAGCCGCATCCCAAAAAGTATTCGTCTTTTCGGTGACTCTGTAAAAAAGTCATCCCGCCCCTCTGCGGAATGACTTTTTTTTTACCATGAAAAGCCGTTTTGGCCAATCGGTTCATTTACCTTGCGCAAACTGCTCCATCCATTTATTCAAATACCCTATAAGCGCGGGGTCAATGGGTTCACCAAGGGATTTTTTATAAATCTTTTTCAGACCCAGCAAAGAAGGCGCCTCTTCCTGCTTTCTTAAAAGATGGTTCATATCCTCAATAATGTGGTATTCAAACGGCGAATGGACAATCTCTCCTATCTTCCGTGCATACTCGCTCTTCACCTGCACGTCTTTAGACCCGGTAATGGCCAGAATTGGGCATTCCGCCTGCTGGAGCGCGGTATCCACCACATAGTTTTTGTGTTCCCTAAACCATTTCCCGCTCATCTTTTTCCCATTGAAACTGTACACCTCTTTTTCTGAAGCCATGATCTTCGCGTAAATCTTCGCGTTTGTTTTCCTTGCCCTATCCTCGTTCGCCAGAATCCTCAAAAAAAATCCCTTTAAACCCTTCAATTCTTTAATCTCTTTGAATATCAGGTCCATCTGGTACTGGGATGCGTCGAATGCGCCGCCCACTATGCCGGCCAGCAACACGATCCCGGCAACAGGCTCCCGCGCGTTCAGCGCCGGGGCGAGGACACAGCCCTCGCTGTGTCCTATCAGTATGATTTTATTCTCGTCTACCTCGGTCTGTTCTTTCAAAAATCCCAGCGCGCGCTGCGCATCGTCCACCAGATCCCAAAGGCCCGTTTTATAAAAGTCGCCTTCGCTTTCCCCGCAGCCGCGCTTGTCATAACGCAGCGTTGCGAATCCCATCCCCGCAAGATCATTAGCCAGGCTCTTAAACAAATTGATCGGGAAATTCTTTACGTTTTCATCCCGGTCAAGAGGACCCGACCCGTGTATAAACAGCACGCCCGGGGCTTTCCCTTCCAAATTGCCCGGAACGCTGAGCGTCCCTTGCAGCTTAAACGCACCTTCAATTTCGATTTCTTTGTCCGCCCATGTATTTTTCATATTTAAAAACCTCCGTTTTAAAAATCAAAGTTCATTTTCCTTGTTTTGCCTGCGGGATCGCCATACTGGCGATGGTCCGCAGCGTCCGGCCGGGCGCGGGTTTGTTTTCAAGAAGCATATGCATCGCCTCGCTGCACGTTTGGACATACTCCCCATATTCTTCATTCGTGGCATAAACGCTGGCCCGCCTGAAACCAAGCCCGTCCTCTTTCATATTGATTGTCTCCTGCCCGATATACCGCTCAAATTCGCCTAAAAGGTTCATCATATACATAAAAATAAACTTAAACTGACTTTCTTTCGGTGCGGTTTCCATCTCCGAGCTTACATTATCGTCTAAATCATTGGGCAGGCCGTAAACCTTTTCCACCGCGCCCCGTACCTGGCGTTCTTCCCTAACGGCAATCGCCCCGGCCGAAAGCAGCTTGCTTAAATGCCTGTACAGCGTTGCCTGCGGAACCTCGGGGAGCGCATCGCCAATCTGCTGTGCCGTGGATTCCCCTCCTATAAGCGCCTGTATGATACGCATCCGCACGGGATGCAAAAGGATGTTCGACAATGTATCTTTCAATGTTTTATCTCCTTTTATATTCTCAATTATGATATTATTATCATTTTTGATAATTGTCAAGGGATTTATATTTTCTATAAATAAAACAAAGCCGTAGCGCAAATGCGACGCATAAATGATATAATGAAACAATGATTACACATACATTCAAAGAAGTATGGTATATTGTAATGATTGTTGCCGGAGGTAAGGTTGAATAAAACGCTTTCAGATTTTATTGAAGATTTTTCCATAGCGCTTTTTAAAATCAAAAATAAAAAAAAGTCGGATTTAAAAGCATTTCAGGAATGCAGCAGTATAGAGTATAATGACATTCAGTCTGTTTATAAAGACTGTCAATTGTTTGAAAGCTGCAGTATTTATAACCCGCCCGCTTTTGTAGGCAGCAGGATCCGCCATAAAGTTCAAACAAGTATATTTAAAATGGATTCCATGTTTAAACCTGTTCCAATATTTCAAAAACCATATGATTCATTGCCCGAGAACAAACAAATTTACTTTGAAGAGATCAAAAACCTCCGTTCCGATGCAAAAGAAAAAACTTGTCTCGTTTATCTGCATGGTTTTTCAGAATCAGGCTATACGCCCGAAAAGATACTGATATTCAAAGAATTGATTGCCAAAATGCCGGAAATGGAAGTATTGGCCGTTCAATTGCCGTACCATATGATGCGAAGCCCAAAGAATCAGCCCTATTCTGGAGCATATTTTTTAGATTCATATCCAATCGTTACAATTGAGAGCTTCCGGCAGGCTGTAAATGATGTATCACAGGTTTTATCCTATGCAAAAGAAAAATACAAAAATGTAATCGTTGCAGGGTTCAGCTTGGGCGGCTTTGTTGTTTCATTTCTTGGAACATGTGACGACAGGGCGGATTTATATATTATAGGGCAGGCGGGCGTCCATATTCCAAAAACTTTAATAAATTTAAGTATTTGTCCCGGTCTTTCCGAAAAAAAAGATAACCTGATTAAGCAAGGGGTTGATTTCGAAAGCCTTTTCGAGCCCATTGAATTATCAAATTATCAATCCATCCTTCCATCGGAAAAGGTGATATCCATCGCCGGACTGTATGATAAGCTGATTGCATTTGAAGATGTGGAAATGTTAAGATGCTTTTTTAATGGTGTCTATAATATTAATTATTCTGCCGGGCATAGGGGAATTATATTTGAAATGAAAAAAATCAAAATGCGAATTATGAAAATTATAGATAGTATGGCAACACAAGGATACACGAATCTTTAAAGACTAATCTGCATGGCCAGTATAAAATATCGTCCCTTTTCTAAGCTAACCCTTTTTTAACTAATAGTTCAATTGCTTAAAGAATAAACCTAATAAAACATAATCTTTAAAAGGATGATTTTTTGAAAATAAATACGTTTTGCAAAAAAAAAGTTTATTCATTCTTTAATCATCTTTATTCTGACCAATTTGTTGATGGCAAAAGCCCAGGGGAAATCAATAATCTATTTTGGATTCAATAAAGCATCGTCCACAGGTAAAGATTGGTAAATCAGTTTTCCTGATCCCGGCAAAACGCCCAACGGTATCGCCAAATGGGATATAAATTTAAAAGCATCGGTTATTTAACGGAACATGAACGAACCTGCAGCATAAAAAAAGTGACGTCATCTTTTAATCCGCTGATATCTGAAATACTCATGATTTTTTTATCCAATTTTTCATAAAGTTCCAAACAACCCATATCATTATTTTCTGCCAGGAATTCTTTTAAATGTGGCAGCGTGAAAGATTCACCCATTTTCTTGTTATCGAGTTCAATGAGCCCGTCGGTGTAAAAAAACACCCTGTCTTTGTCTTCCAATTGAATCGTGTGATCCGTATACTCTGCCTTCACAAGTTCAATAAGATTGCAAACAGGCAAACCTCTAATATCTATTTCAGATATTTCATTGTTCTTTTTCACCAAAAGCGGCTGCGTGTTCATACCGGCGGACGAATACACAAGTTCTTTGGTCATAGTGTCGTAAATTGCATATAGAATTAAAATGTACATCTCATCTCTGAAATTCACTTTATTATACAATGTATAAAGATTTTCCAAAACCTTGGATGGCTTAATGATCTCAAACCTTTTTCCATCCAATTCCCTGGTTGTTTTTATGCTTTGATTTAAAAATACCGTCAGCATTGCAGCCGGAACCCCGTGCCCGGAAACATCGCCGATATACATTCCTATTCTTTGTTCATCCAATCTGAATATATTATAAAAATCTCCGCTCACCCTTTCGGCAGGAAAATATTTTGCAACAAACGTAACTTGTTCATTGCTTGGCAGCTTGTCCGGCAGAATAGCTTTCTGTATTTCCCGTGCATATTCAAGATCGTCTACAAATTTTTGATTCAATAGATTCAATTCCTGGTTTGCAGTTTGCAGTTCGGCTGTGCGCTCAAAAACAAGCCGGTTTAAATCTCCGCTGTATTTTTTCAGTCTGTTTTTCGCATTATTCAATGCAAGGTACGGCCTTTCGATATTATTGAGAAAAGTAAGCTTGAAAATAATAAAATAAGAAATAACTACACAAACATGTCCAAAGTAGTTGTATATGCCATAGACAGAAGCAACGTAGCTAACAAATGCCAATTCGCCGAAAACGCCGATGGCCATCGCAATTATAAACATAAAATTTGATTTGTCTTTATTTTTCAAATACTGCAGCATGTACATGATTCCAGCAAAACAAAAAAACGCAATGATCACATATTCAAGTAATATCTTTATCGGGGTGATTCCGACCCCTTCAATGAACATCGCCGGGATCGCATTCGGAAAATAGGTCACTATGATTAACACGGAAAAAGAAACAAAAAGAGAAGCAGCCAAAAAAACATTCCGGCCAACTTTTGATTTTCTGTTTATCTGAATAAGGCCGACCAGCGTAATGCCTATCGCGACTATTAGCCTTGCAATGATCCAGAATGTTGTCGCTCGGTTCGCATCATTGTTTTCTATAAGAAAAAATGGCATTCCTTTGAAACTGAGCATATGAAAAATTTCAATAATGCCCGTTATCAAAAAGACGTTCGCTATGAAAATGCCTCGGAGCCTGTGGTTTTGTCTGTACGTATAATACGGCAGTATAAAAACACAGAAAGAAATTAATATGATAATAAATTCAAAAACAATATGCCAGGAAAGGTAGCTCGAAGCATCCATTATTTGGCTGAAAGACGCTTGAAACAAGGGCAGCATATAAAAAAGCACTGTGAAAATCGCTATAGCAACACCTAGCCAGACAATTTGTTTATATTCATTTAGGCTTTCGAATAAATTTTTCGGTCTCAATATACAAAACACTCATAAATATTTGATTGTTATAGGTCCAAAATAACATAGATTCATCCGTTTCACAAGAATTTTTTCGTATTAACACATATTTCGTCGAATTATCATATTATAAGATACAATATACAATAGTAAGGAGAAGAAAACAGATGGATAACACATCTAAAAAAATATACAGACCTCACGACCCATGCAAGCCGCAGTTGTTCAAAATCGAAAAAATTTGTTATTTCCGCTATCCCACAAAATATGTATGCGTACCGGTGGAATGGGATAAAAAGTGCGAAAAACATGTATGCTGGGTGCCTGTGAAACCCTTTCCGCCCGTAAAGGTCCCCTGCGAGAAATTAAAGCAATTCCATTGCGGCCCAGTACAGAAGTCTGATAGCGGATATGCGCCTGACGGCTCCTTTTATGAAGAGGACGGCGATATGCAGGATTTCCAGGAAAACTTCGACGACGGCGGCTTTGACAACGACGAGGGCCCGTTCGAATAGAGCTGCATAATAAAGTTTTGGCATTGTGTGCTCACTATGAAAAACACCCGCTATAAAAGCGGGTGTTTTATTTTGTAGGCTATGGAATACGGGCATTGTCAGCATCAAGGGCTTTAAGCCAGATATACGGTTGCGTTTTTTGGGGGAATAGATATATAATAATCGTAACAAAATATAAGGTATGGGTACAATGCGGGAAGGTTTGGATATCATTATTTCTCCGGTAAATGCGGTGTGGTTGTGCTTCGCGGGTTTGTTCATTCTGCTTTCCGTTCCGGTTTATTTTCTGCTCAGGCGAAAGCCGTTTGAAACCAGGCGCAGGGCGTTGCTTATGATCGCCGCCGCCAACCTGGCGCTTTTTTGCGTGTACCTTCTGTGGTTTCAGCACCGGCCGGGCACGCCCTTTTTCAGATGGGACATGCTTCCCCTGAACCTGTGCAACCTGGTTACCGTCCTGTTTGTGGTGGCGTTGGCCGCAAACAGGCAGTTTTTGTACCGTTTTTGTTTTTATGTGGGTATCGCCTCCGGATTTATGGCCATACTCTCACCGGCAGGCGCCCTCAAAGAGATGGAGCTTTTTTCGCCTCTAATGATCGGCTTTTATGTTGTGCACTGCATGCTTTATATGCTGGGTATCTCGCTCGCAACCCTTAAACTGTACAAGCCAACGTATCGTTCCGCCCTTCTCACGGTGCTCTACCTTGAGATACTTTCCGGCGTTGTTTATGTGATCAATCTTTTGCTGCGGAACACGGTATATAAAGAAGCCAATTTCTTTTTCCTGTTCGAAACCGGGGAATCGTCCTATTTAAAAGCGCTGCACGGGCTTGTTCCGGTGCCGCCTTTCACCATGATGGTTTCCGTATTGCCGGTTGGCATAGGGATTTTTATACTGCTGACGTTCCTTTATAAGGTCATCACGGGAGAGCATCGGTTTTTGAGGAAGGGTTGATGGGTTTGAGTACAGACCTCCAAAACCTTAAAATTGCGCAATCAAATCCTGCATATACCCTGTAACTACTGCCGCCCATGTGCCGCCGCAGTATACTTCCCCAATTGCCTCGATGGTCACAAGCCCGTTGCCGATATAGTTTCTGCTCAGCAGATTGTACATATAATCGACGCATTCTGCCTTGGACGAAAATGTTTTATAGCTTCCTCCAGCTTTTAGTCCGCCAAGATTGTTTTGCGTCTGCGCCAGATTGCTTGTGCCATATCCGCTCTCATAGTTGATGATTGCAAGAACAAACAATGAATTAATACCGTATTGCTGTTCTCCGTCGTAGAGCGCCTGGCCCAGTCCGTTTAAAGCGGACGGCAGTACCGATTCCAGGCTGTCCGGCTTCAGGTTTGTTTTTGTCGTGACGCCGCCGGTCACATTCGCTGCGCCGCCCCCGCTGCCGTATTCTTTTGCGTTATCGCTGAAGAGCATCTTTCTTGTCTGCGCACCAATGATACCGTCCACGTCCAGCCCGTTCGTCTCCTGAAACTTTCGAACAGCGGTTTTAACGGCCTTTGTAAAAACATCCGGAGCTGTATCTATATAATCCAGTTTGTATAAACGGTATATCATATCCTCCACGTCCGGGCCCTGCGCGCCCAGACCGACTGCAAATACCGGGGCGTCCGGAGACATCAGCATCGCATAGGTTTCAGGCCCCATGCAGCCGTCCATGGGCAGGCCTGCCTGACGCTGGAAACCGATGACGGCCCGCTTTGTCAGGGGGCCGTATAAGTCGGTCGGTGTTGCGTCGTCCATATATTTCAATTCCATCAGCCTCTGCTGAATGAGCGCAACAAGGGGGTCAGACATGCCTTCCATAAAAACGGTGCCGCCAAGCGGGCCGGTTTCGGAGGGTTCGGGGCTTGCCTGCGATGGAGCCGGCAGTGCGGACGGTTCCACAGCAGCCGAAGCCGCATCGGGCGAAGAGGAAGTTTGAGGAGCGGGGGTCTCGCTTGCTTCATAGGCTGCCGCCTGCCGGGCAGTATTACCGCTGGCATTTCCATGCGCAAATAAGAAAACAAAGGTTATGATTACCGCAACCGCAACACATGAAAGAATAAGCGCCCTTCGCGGAATTCGTTTCATCGCGGCAAATCTTCTTAACATTTTGCTCATCCGGTTGGCCACTGAAAATCCGGCTTTACTTTTATACCGTCTATACCGTTGTCTTGTCATTCATAATCCTATCGCTTCATCATTTTTACCGGTAGCTTTGGAATACAATAACCAAGGCCGCTGGTCATAGGGTCATTATATCAGAAAATGTTCTGTTGGGGAATTGTTGAATGAATCCTGTTGGCGGGAATGGGGGATGTATACCTCTTAGGTTGAGCCATTTTGGGCAAGGAAAGCTTCGGAACCGGAAAACGGAGTGACCGCGCCCGGTGGGCGAAAAAGGGAACGCAGTTTTCACTGAATGCGAGATAAGCGCAAGTGCAATGCTTAGGATACCTCTGACGCGCCGCGCGTATCCGCAATGAAGTGGGATTTATCCCCCTTCCGAAGCTGTGACGTTTAAATCTTAATGTGTTTGGCTCCCACTTCGCTATGGACTCGAATATCGTGTTAATATTACTTTTGGGGTTGCGCCTGTCTTTGCCTTTGCTCATTGAGTGCCAAGGCAAGTCGTTAATCTATTACTTTATCTCCTGTTATTGTTCCTTTTTTAATATGAAAACTAATTTTATTCTTTATACAAAATCTCTTTACTTTGATTGCTTGCTCATTATAAAATTTTTTATGATCAGTATATGCAGTAATTTCTTTACTATAGTTGGTTCTACCAAAAATAATTTTATCTGTAAAGCTAACAGCTTGTAATATTGCATTTAAGTCTTGAGATATTATATTCGGAGTAGGATAAGGCTCAACACTAACCCACGTTTTGCATCCTTGTTCATGAAGTGTTTTTATAGCTGCTAATCTTTCGCCATATGGAGCAGCCCCTGGTTCAATTTTTTTACGATATTCCTCGTCCAAAGAAATAAGGGTTATTCCATACTCATTTTCTCGTGAATAATTCGACAATTCAATTGGAAGTAATCCCTTAGTCAACACAGTGCATTTTATACCTGCATCATTAAGTTTTTTTATTGCAGAAAGACTAATTTCTTTTATATTATCATATCCGTACATAAAAGGGTCCGTAGTAAAACATAAGTGCGCTGATTGTATTTTATCCTTTAATTTTGGAATCTCTTTATCTAATATATCTAGCGTATTACTAACTATATGGGGTTGAATCCAATCATTATATGAAGAAATTTTCCCAAATCTCTTAGCCATTAAAAAAGCATAGCAAGGATATTTACATCCATGTGAGCACCCCATCACATGATTCATTGTGTAATCACCATATTCTACTCTTGTTTTATATAGCATTGATTTTCGTTGAATAGTTTTCATAAAGCTCACCGGTTTTCTTTCAATAAATGGTTCGCAATTTTTAGCGCAAGATTTTGTGCTTTCTCACTTTTGCTCGATACAGCAAAACAGAATAGAAAGATTGGAGACTGTTTTTTGTTATAAAATATTCTTGGATTCTGCGCAACTGCTGGAAAAATGGTTCCCAAACGATCCAATATATATTTCTTTAACACCTCTTTGTTGGTGTTTTTAATTTTCTCTCCTGTTCCAAAAAGATTAATTTGAGGATTTTCTTTGTAAAATTGCATCTGCCAGCTATGATCTCCTAAAAGACGGTCAATACATTCGACCCACGAAGTATCCATTTTTCCATCATTTCTTAATAAGCGCTGTAATGCCTGCCACGGGAAAAGATACCAAACGTCAATTGAACCTGTTCGAGCAACAGTTTCTAAAGTTGCCCATGCAACTTCTGTCGCACATGGATCAAGAAAAAGTAAAGCTCGATTATTTTTCCAATCTAAATTAGAACAAATTTGGGTAAGTTCAGTATTTGCATCACCTTGGCGAACAATAATCTTATCTCTTAAAAATGTGAATTCGTCGTCAATCATTTTTCTCAGTTTTTCAGCTTTTTTTGAATCTGCTTCAATAAAATAATATTTATCAAATTGAAGTTGTGACATTAATGCAATTCGCGTAGAGCCAGCTATTGTTTGCTTTCCGTCTCCTGTAATGATGTTGCCAGTTCCCGCAAATGCATCAATATATATTTTATTAAATTTTTGATTTTTAAGCGATGTTAAGTATGCATCAAGATAGTCAGAAAGAATATCCAATTTTTCGATCGTCCATTTTCCGCCAAACTTTTGCTTGCCGCCCATTGCTTTACTCCAATCTTTAAAATTGTATTCTTTTTATATTCTGGTAAAAAACCATACCATTTATCGCTACATTTGCTTTTTTTTACAATCAAGCTTATGCGGATATTATATCAAAATAATTGAAATAAGCATAGACTTTGCTCAAATATCATGCCTTTGGGTAGCAATCTGTTCAGTCCCCAGTAAGGCTTCCCCTTGAGGGGAAGCTGTCGCCGCAGGCGACTGATGAGGTGTAAAAAGCAATAGAATGGAGCCAACGAGGAGATTTTATCGTACCCACTTCGCTATGGACTCGAACATCGTGTCAATATTCCTCTAGGGTTCTCACTCATTCTCATCTCATGCTCAGTGAGCCTTCACTTCCCTTCATCTGCCTTTAGGCAGCGGTCTGCTCGGCTCTCCTGATACGGAGTTCGAATTCTCCATATTAAATTCAATAAAAAATACCGTACATTGTACGGTATTTTTTATTGGAGCCAACGAGGAGATTCGAACTCCTGACCTGCTGATTACGAATCAGCTGCGCTACCGACTGTGCCACGTTGGCATAGGAATTGCAAAAAATATTATAACAGTCCGGCGGCCAAAAAGCAATATGGAAATTCCCCGTTAAGATAACCGCCCCGCTAAATGCCCTGCCCCGTCATCCCGCTCCTCCCAAAACCGCAAATGCAACCGCATGAAAAAGCGCCATCATCCCGATCAGATAAACCTGAACGGGATGTTTTATTCTGGCGTTGATGTTTTTCGCAATCCGGTCTGTCCCAAAGCAAAACAGGCACATCACCGGAACCGCCGCCTGCAGCAGATACCTTCCCTGCGGCTGAAAGTCCTGCGTGTACGAATAATAAACGCTCATGGCAACCGTCCCCGCCAGTCCGGCTGCGAGCGCGGCGGCAAACGCTTTCCATTTAACAGGCGCGTAAAAGAATTTTTTTATCCGCATCCCAAACGCGCAGCCTGCCGTCAGCACGCCGAAAAAAACCGCATATGTCCAGCCCGGCAGAAAAACGCTCATCTTGCCCAGAACGCCGAAGAAACTTTGGGCCGAGGTCCGTATCCACCCCATGTCAAAAAGCATAAACCAAACCGAAACGCCCATGTGCTGGGGCGTCGCTCGCACGGAAGGCTTCATCGCGGGTATGGCATAGGTTTCGCTGCAAATCCTTGATGCTTCCATGGCAAAAATGTCCCCGTTGTAAAGCGCCATATTGCGCGCAAAATACCATCCGGCAATCCCCAGCGCCGCGCCGGCCAGCAGGGCGGTTTTTCCCGCTGACCCAAGCACGCTTCTCCCCTTTGTCTGCCCCTCAGGCAATAAACGGCCTTTTGGGTTTGCGGTTGCGGCGAACAGGAGAAGGGAGGCCAGGATCATCGGATACGCAAAATAATAGGAAAGCATGCACAGCCCCATCGCGCACCCAAGGCGCAGGCAGTCTTTATATTCCCATCCGGAATCCATCCCCCGAAGCCAGCTGTAAACAAGCAGGCTCCCGCAGAATATGCCGAAAATATCGTTATTGATATAGCCGGACAAAAACGCGTACTGCGGCAGAAGGGCAATGCCGGCCGCAAACAACCAGGCCGTCGGTGCGGAAAAAAGCCGTCTGCTTATCCTGAAAAGAAAAAAGATTGTCCCGCAGGACAAAGCCGCGCTGAAAGCCCGCGCGACCATGTAATACCCGGATGCGTTCGCCGAAAACAGGCTCCATCCTTTTACGGCAGCGGCCTGGGCCAGATAGAGTAAAGCCGGCTCGAACGCATACGAATTCCCATAAAACGGGCTTACGATCGCGGGGTCAAAACCCGCGGGGTATGTGCCGGTATTAAAAATATACCTTATCAGATCCCATTTCATCCCTTCATCCGGCGCGCCGTCAAAGGGTATGGCCGCCGCCCAAACAAGGTAGACGCCAAACATCCCCAGAATAAACGCAAGCTCAGGCAGATGCTTTTTTATCGTTGTCCCGCTCAACTTCCAAGGTCTCCTTTTTTGATTTATATTCCATTATACCCATCCATGCCGAAAAACTGACCTTCCGCTCACAAAAAATTTCAGGATTACAGTGCAAGTCTTATCAATCCGTCCCGGCGCATATGTATGTAAAAAGATGTGCTTTTTGAAAGGTCGGTTGCTTTTTTGAAGAAAGTGGCTGTACTGCAGTCGAATTACATTCCGTGGAAAGGTTATTTTGATATTGTGCACGATGCGGATCTGTTCCTGTTTTACGACGAGGTGCAGTATACCAAAAACGACTGGCGGAACCGCAACCTTATCCAAACGCCCGGGGGACCCAAGTGGCTCACCCTGCCCTGCGGATATGACATCTCGCGCAAAATAGACGAGGTCAAATTCAACAGCGCCGTCTCCTGGCAGAAAGACCACTATCAGGCGATCACACGGAATTATTGCCGCGCGCCCTGTTTCAATCTGTACAGGGATTTTCTGCAGAATGTTTACCTTGACCGTAAATGGGAATATCTTACGGAATTGAACCGCTACATCATCCAGACAATTGCAAGGGAGTTTCTGCATATCGATACCGTCATGGAAAGCAGCGGCTTTTTTTTCTCGGAGGGCAGAAAATCCGCAAAGCTGCTCTCCCTCCTGCAGTCGGCCGGCGCGGACGCGTACATCACCGGTCCGGCCGCCAGGAACTATCTGGATGAAGTGGCGTTCGCGCGCGCAGGCATTCGTGTCCTATGGAAGGATTATTCCTCCTATCCCCCCTACCGCCAGCTTTACGCCCCCTTCACTCATACCGTCTCCATCTTCGACCTCCTTTTCAATACAGGCGAGGCCGCCCCCTACTATATCTGGGGCTATCGGCAGCAAAAATAATCCTCTTTTAAAAAGAAGTTCAAAAAAACCGTTTCAATAAATGAAACGGTTTTTGAAAATTTCTGATTGTCATGTTGTTTGGGAAAGGTTCAGGCCAATC
>Ga0351907_1115_pt1 | contig 18514 bp, 21 predicted proteins | sample BONcelHT113001E6_FD_206861 | JGI IMG/M metagenome (GOLD analysis project Ga0351907, IMG submission 206861) | Enriched cells from coal bed in the Powder River Basin, Montana, United States - BONCAT cells T11 rep1 HSBNCT.T11.300.1.E6 ... | reverse complement strand
ACTGTGCCTGTCATCATGCGCTAAAAGAATTTGGCGGGTTTAGACTTTGATATGACGACATTTTGCACGATGAGCTGGCAGGATGGGATATTGCGTTTAATCGACCAAACACAGTTGCCTTTAACAGAACAGTATATCGAATGTGACGATTACCAACGGGTCGCCGAGGCAATTCGACGGCTCGAAGTCAGGGGGGCTCCGGCGATTGGTGCTGCTGCTGCTTATGGCCTGGTTTTGGGCGCAAGATCTGTTGTCATGGCTGGGCAGAAGCTTGATCAACGGTTGCCAGAAATTGCCGCTGAACTGAAAGCGACCCGGCCCACCGCGGTTAATTTGGACTGGGCCATACGCCGAATGATGAAAGTGTTTGAAACCAACCGTCATAATAGAACGGATGCTGAATTGTCGGCAATATTGGAAGCAGAGGCTGTGTCCATAGCCATGGAAGATTCAACCGTCAACAATAAAATGGCAGAATGGGGTGCTGTGTTATTCGATAAACCTACATCAGTGCTGACCCATTGTAATGCAGGAGCATTGGCCACTGTCGCTACCGGAACTGCCTTGGGTGTCATCTGTCAGGCTTGGCGCGAAGGTCACATCAAAGAAGTATTTGTCGATGAAACCAGGCCATTGTTGCAGGGGTCCCGACTGACCGCCTTTGAACTTTCCCGGCAAGGAATTTCCGTCATTCTGATAACCGACAATATGGCGGCATGGGTAATGAAAACCGGCCGTGTTCAGGCAGTGATCGTCGGGGCGGACAGGATTACCCTTAACGGAGACGTGGCGAACAAAATCGGCACCTATGGTCTGGCAATATTGTCCCGGACGCACAATATACCATTCTATGTTGCTGCGCCAATATCGACTTTTGATTTTTCTCTGATAAAAGGTGAAGATATACCGATTGAAGAACGCCCTCAGGATGAGGTGTTTAACTTTGCCGGTGTTCGTACCGCTCCTTTAGGAATTCAGGCGTTCAATCCGGCTTTCGATGTTACCCCTGCCGAATATGTGACTGCGATTGTAACAGAAGTTGGTGTGCTTTGGGCTCCTTTCCCGGATAAAATTAAACTGTTGGCAAAATATCAAATATAGAAAACATTTTGCTATGACTTCAAGTTGAAACATAATTGAGGAGGCAACTAAATATCATGAAATCTATCATCCGTTGCGCCAGCCTTGCTCCACAAGGTCTTGACAAAATTAACTGGGTTATCGGGCACATGCCGGTACTCAATTCGTTAAACGCAGAGTTTAGCAAAACCAGACCATTGGCAGGCATCAACATGGTCGTGACGGTTCATCTTGAAGCAAAAACAGCCTACTTGTGCATGGTGCTGAAAAATGCCGGTGCCAATGTCATCGTGACAGGAAGCAATCCGCTGTCGACCCAGGATGATGTTGCAGCAGCACTTGCAGGACTAGGAGTGGGTGTTTTCGCCTGGCACAATACCACACCGGAAGAATATGATCAATTTCTGAATCACGCTCTTGATTCCAAACCGAATATTATAATTGATGATGGTGGAGATCTGGTTTCATTGCTGCATGGTTCGCGCGCCGATCTGGCTGCCCATGTGATGGGAGGATCAGAAGAAACCACGACAGGAGTTCTGCGTCTGCGGGCCCTTGCCGAACAGGGCAGGTTAAAATTTCCGATGATTTCTGTTAACGATGCCGATTGTAAACATTTGTTCGACAATCGATATGGGACAGGACAGTCGGTTTGGGACGGCATCATGAGAACCACAAATCTTTCTATTGCTGGTAAGACTGTAGTTGTGGCCGGTTACGGCTGGTGTGGCAAGGGCGTGGCAATGCGGGCCAGAGGTCTGGGAGCGCATGTCGTTGTAACAGAAATTAATCCGATCAAGGCAGCTGAAGCTTTGTTCGATGGCTATCAGGTTATGCCGATGTTCAAGGCGGCAGAATCCGGCGATATCTTTGTAACCGTCACTGGCTGCAACGATGTAATCCGTGCCGAACACTTTGAAAAAATGAAACAGGGTGCGATTATGGCCAATGCCGGACATTTTGACGTGGAAATCAACAAAGTGGAGTTATTGGCGATGTCGACTTCAACTCGGTTCGTCCGAAAGAATATTGAAGAATTTGTGCTGAAAGATGGACGCAAAGTAAACCTGCTTGCAGAAGGCCGGCTGGTCAATTTAGCGGCAGGTGACGGCCATCCGACTGAAATCATGGATCTGTCGTTTGCAATGCAGGCGTTGGCGGCGCTGCACATCCTAAACAATCACAGCAGCATGTCCAATAATGTTCACAATTTGCCTCATGAACTTGATTTGCAGGTAGCCCATCTGAAACTGGCAGCTATGGGTGTCGGCATTGATACGCTGACCAGTTGTCAGACTGATTATCTGCATCAGGCATAGGTCGGTGAATACAATGCTGGAAATTAAGCATTCTATTTTGGACGCTGGACGAAGAATGATCGACAGGGGCCTGGTCGCGGGTACCTGGGGAAATATCAGCGTCTGTGACCGAATAGGCGGGCCGATTGCCATCACACCTTCTGGCATGCCGTATGACCAGTTAAAGATGGATGATATTGTTGTCGTTGATCTGGACGGTACGGTTATATCCACTGGCCGACCCTCTTCTGAGCTGGCGCTTCATTTGGCGATTTATAAGGCAAGACCGGATGTCGGTGCTATCGTCCACACCCATAGTCTCTATGCTACAGCCTGTGCTGTAGCTGGAAAATCAATCCCACCCAGTCTGGAGGAAATGGTGCAGGTGGTGGGCGGTCCGGTGGAGATTGCCGAATATGCCCTGCCTGGAACAGAAGCACTTGCGGCAAATGCAGTGGCCGCCTTGTCGGACAGGAGCGCTGTTCTTCTGTCAAACCATGGAGCTGTTGCCTGTGCGGCTAGCATTGATGAAGCTTTATTGATTGCCGAGATCGTAGAAAAAGCAGCTCATATTCATGTGATTGCCGAACAGTTGGGTGGTGCGAGGCGTTTAATTGACGAAGACATTCTGTTAATGCGGAACTTTTATGTGGAAAAGTACCGTAATATAAAATAAGAGGATGATGATAATGAACAGGCTTCTCCTTGAATCCGGTAATTATTTGGACTCATCAGGAAATGTTCTTGCCGGCGATGTGGGCATTGAAGACGGCAAGATCCTTTTTATTGGCTCGGCGCCTAAAGGCTGGCAGTCGGACCAGATAATTGACTGTCGGGATAAGCTGACGATTCCTGGATTTGTCAATGCCCATACACATGCCGCAATGACTTTATTGCGTAGTTATGCCGATGACATGGCGCTTATGGATTGGCTGCAACAAAAGGTCTGGCCGGCGGAAGCGAATCTGACGGGAGAAGACGTATATTGGGGCAGCCAATTGGCCATTGCAGAAATGTTGGCGTCAGGAACAACAGCTTTTGCCGATATGTATTTCTTTATGGACCGGGTTGCTCAGGCCTGCGTTGAAACGGGGATTAGGGCGTCCTTGTCAAGAGGACTGATTGCAGCCGGGGCTTCGGAGGAGAATCTGCGATTATCAGAAAATGAACAATTGTTCATAGATTACCACGGAGCCGAAAACGGCCGTATATCAGTCATGCTTGGCCCACATGCGCCATATACCTGCCCGCCGGAGTGCATGAAAAAAGTTGTGGCACTGTCAGAGAGAATTGGTGCGGAAATTCATGTGCATCTGGCCGAGACCCAGTGGGAAGTTAACCAGAGCCAGAAAAAATATGGCAAATCTCCAGTTTCGCTATTAGATGAATTGGGCGTTTTTGAACGGGGAACCCTGGCTGCACATTGCGTTTGGGTTTCGCCGCAAGATATTGAAATTTTGGCGGCGAAAAAAGTTCGGGTTGCTCACAATCCGTCCAGCAATCTAAAACTTGCCAGTGGTGCGGCGCCGGTGACTGCAATGCTGGAAGCCGGGGTAATTGTCGGTCTGGGCACGGATGGCGCGACCAGTAACAATAACCTTGATATGCTGGAAGAAGTCCGACTGGCTTCTTTCCTGCAGAAATTAAACCGGATGGACCCGACAGTGCTGCCAGCCCGACAGATACTGAGCCTTTCAACCCAAGGCGGGGCAGCCGCTCTTGGACAGGCGGAGTCGCTGGGGCGGATTGAAGTGGGTTGCAATGCTGATTTGGCAGTCTTTGACATGACAGCTCCCCATTGGTATCCCAGACATGATCTTGCGTCAATGCTGGCATATTCGGCTAATTCCGCCGACGTCCTCTATACATTGGTTGATGGCCGGATTCTCTATTCAAAAGGAGAATTTATGACTCTTGACATTGAAAGGGTCAAGGCGGAAGCCGCAGCCCGTGGGCTTCGCCTGGCGAAATAGGTATCTTCAGAAGGAGGAATTCAGTTGTACAAAATTCTAGAAGTCGAAGAACTGTCGGAAGGAGTAAAATCGTTCATCATTGATGCTCCGCTGGTTGCCCGAAAATGTGAGGCCGGGCAATTTATCATTCTGAGAATTGATGAGAACGGGGAGCGAATTCCCTTGACCATCGCCGATTATAGCCGGGAAAAAGGAACGATTCAGCTGATTTTTCAGGAAGTCGGCGCGACGACCAGAAAGCTGGGCCAGCTGAATGCCGGCGATGCGTTGCTGGACGTTGCAGGACCGTTGGGCAAGGCGACTGAAATTGAAAACTTTGGCGTTGTTGTTTGCATCGGTGGAGGCATCGGCGTGGCACCTGTTTATCCGATAGCCCGCGCTTATAAAAATGCTGGTAACAAAGTAATTTCGATTATTGGCGCCAGAAATTCCGATCTGCTGATAATGGAAAAAGAAATGCGTTCGGTCAGTGACGAGCTTCATATTACTACCGACGATGGTTCAGCCGGTCGAAAAGGGCTGGTAGTGGACCCGCTGAAAGACATGATTGCCACCGATCAAAAAATCGACCGGGTGATGGCGATCGGACCGATGGTGATGATGCGAGGCGTGGCCGAAGTCACCCGGTCGCATGAAATTCATACCTTGGTCAGTCTGAACCCGATTATGGTTGATGGAACCGGCATGTGTGGCGGCTGCCGCTGCAGTGTTGGCGGCGAAACCAAATTCGCCTGTGTCGATGGGCCTGAGTTCGATGGCCATAAAGTAGATTTTAATGGCCTGATGGCCCGGGCCCGGATGTATCAGACCGAAGAACGGCAATGCAAGGGGTATGGCGCATGTCACAAGTAAAGCATAGAATGCCTGAACAAGATCCCAAGGTTCGCAGGCATAATTTTAACGAAGTCGCTCTTGGCTACGACGAAGAAACTGCCCGGGCCGAAGCAGCCCGTTGTCTTCAGTGCAAACATGCTCCCTGTGTTAGGGGCTGTCCAGTTGAAATAAATATTCCTGCTTTTATTCAAAAAGTTAAGGAAGGCGACTTTGTATCCGCCAACAGCATCATCCGTCAGCATAACAACCTTCCGGCTGTCTGCGGTCGCGTTTGCCCGCAGGAAGACCAGTGCGAAAAGCTTTGCGTACGGGGGATAAAAGGTGAACCGGTCGGAATTGGCCGCCTTGAAAGATTTGTTGCGGACTTCTCGATGGGTGGAACCTGCCCGTTACCGGAGATGCCGCCGGCGGATAAGTTGGGCCGGGTGGCAGTTATCGGCGGGGGACCGGCCAGTCTTACGGCTGCCGGAGACTTGGCCCGAATTGGTTATCAGGTATCCTTATTTGAGGCCCTGCACACGCCAGGGGGCGTGCTGATGTATGGAATTCCCGAATTTCGCCTGCCAAAGGATATTGTCAAATGTGAGATCGAAATTTTGAAATATCTCGGCGTTGAAATGAATGTCAACGCTGTGATTGGAAAAACTTTCACTGTCGATGAATTGCTGCAGGAACAAAGCTATGATGCGGTATTCATCGGAACCGGGGCCGGCCTGCCCCATTTTATGAAAATGCCGGGCGAGAACTTGAATGGAGTTTACTCTGCCAATGAATTCCTGACCAGGGTCAATCTTATGAAAGCTTATAAATTCCCCGAAACAGCGACACCGGTCAAGGTGGGCCGCAATGTGGCGGTTGTCGGCGGCGGCAATGTCGCGATGGATTCTGCCCGAACGGCTTTGCGACTAGGGGCTGAGAAAGTTTACATCGTTTACCGCCGTTCGCAGAAAGAAATGCCGGCCCGGGCTGAAGAAGTAGAGCATGCCCATGAAGAGGGGGTAAATTTCCAGTTGCTGACCAATCCTGAAGCAGTTCTGGGTGATGAGACAGGTTGGGTCAAAGGCCTGGAATGCGTCCTGATGGAATTAGGTGAACCAGATGTTTCCGGGCGGCGGCGTCCGATTGTCAAACCAGATTCGAATTTTGTGATTGATGTCGATACGGTGGTTATTGCAATTGGCCAGGGACCCAATCCGCTGATTCAGGATACCACGCCGGGAATGGATACCAATAAACACGGCAATATTGTTGCAGACGAAGATGGCAGAACTACCAAACCTGGCGTATTTGCCGGCGGAGATATCGTTACCGGCGCTGCTACCGTTATTCTGGCCATGGGAGCTGGAAAGAAGGCGGCGACTTCGATTCATGCTTATATTCAAGCGAAAAATAAATCCTAAGCTATATATTTATTTGCTGGCAGTTATTTCTTGTGAATGTGCTGCCAGTTTTTTATTGCGCAGGATTTTTCCGCTGTTTTGCTGAATAATATATATTATAGTCAAGCCAACAAGGATTTTTTTTGTTTGATCACGAATCAATAGAGTAAAATATCCGTTTATGGTGGACATCAGAAAAGGAGAAAACATTCATGTTTCAACAGGCAGATCGCTTAAAAGGACTTGCTTCAGCCGTATTCACTCAAGTGGACACCATGAGGAAACAAGCAATTGCCGAGGGTAAGGACGTAATTACGCTTAGCCTTGGCAGTCCCGATCTTGCTCCAGCGCCACATATCGTCGCAGCCATGAAGGCCGCAATGGATCAGGATACGAGTTATGGGTACACACTATCAAAAGGAACCGCTGATTTTTTATCTGCAGTCACCAATTGGTATGCCCGTAAATTCAACGTACAACTTGACCCGGCGACAGAAGTTCATTCATTAATGGGGTCGCAGGACGGATTGGCCCATATCGGACTTTGCCTGGTAAATCCCGGCGATGTTGTTCTGGTTCCTGACCCAGGATATCCCATTTTTTTTGCCGGACCCCTTGTTGCCGGCGCTGAACTCGTCACTATGCCGTTATTGAAGGAAAATAGATACCTGCCTGATCTTGATGCGATTTCACCGGATGTTTTACAGCGGGCTAAAATCATGATTCTCAACTACCCCAATAATCCGCTCGCGGCAACTGCGCCGCGCGATTTTTTCGTCAAAGTCGTTGACTTGGCAAAGAAGTACAGCTTCTTGGTCATTCATGATTTTGCTTATAGCGAACTGGTATTTGACGGCTATCGTCCGGATAGCTTTTTGTCGATTCCTGGAGCCAAGGAAGTTGCTATAGAGTTTCATTCCCTGTCAAAATCATATAGCATGGCCGGTTGCCGGGTCGCCTTTGTTGTCGGCAACGCTGAAGTTATTGCTCTATTGGGACGCCTCAAATCGAATTTTGACTATGGAATTTTTTATGTGATCCAACAAGGAGCTATCGCGGCATTAAACGGGCCTGATGATTGTATAATCGAAACCGCATTGCGTTATCAGAAGCGCCGGGATGTTCTGGTGGATGGGTTTGCCCGATTCGGATGGAAGGTTGAAAGGCCCAAAGCTTCCATGTATTTGTGGGCTCCCGTACCCACAAAACAAAAATCGTTTGAGTTTGTCAAAAGCCTTCTGCAAAATACTGGAGTTGCCGTGGTTCCCGGTGTGGCCTTCGGCGATTGCGGTGAAGGCTATATCCGAATTGCCCTTGTTCAATCAGAAGCGCGGCTGGCTGAATTTGCTGATCGGGCCGAAACATGGCTGGCCAGGTAGAAAACAAATAATTATATTAGTACAGGAGGGTTTGTTTTGCGCGCGTTGAATTTTTATTCGTCAACTTATCACAGTCAATTGATATGCCGTCGAAAAACCTGTACCATCCGTATGGGCGACAAAACCGAAAAATATCAGGAAGGCGATATCGTTTGGGTAACGGTCGGTAAAAAATTCGCACCCAAAAAGAAAATCTATACCGCGATGATTGATCGTGTTCTGGTAAAAAACATATCCGAACTCACTCAGGATGATTTAAAAGGCGAGAACCCGGATATCGGCAACGTCAAGGATGTCATTGAGTTCCTTCAGTCGATCTATAACAAGAAGATTCAGTGTTCCGACACAGTTTCCGTAGTCTATTTTTCCGAAATTATTGAATAGCGGCAGAATATTTTTTGGAGGGATCAAGAAAGTGACAGAAATGAACACCAACGAAACCTTTATTCCTGTTGGAGTTTCGGGGCGACATGTCCATTTGAGCCGAGAACATCTGGAAGCATTGTTTGGTCAGGGGTATGAACTCAAAAAAATGAAAGACCTTTCCCAGCCAGGCCAGTTTGCTTCGGAAGAAACCGTTGATATCATGACAACTAAAGGTGCATTTACCAGGGTCAGAATTTTGGGGCCTGTGCGCAAAGACACCCAGATAGAACTTTCCCTGTCTGATGCCGTTAAGCTTGGAATCAACCCGCCGATCCGCGACTCAGGGAATGTTACAGGTTCGCCGGGCATTGTAATGGTTGGACCCAACGGTACAATTACCATCGACAAGGGTGTTATTGTTGCATTGCGCCATATTCACATGACCCCGGCTGATGCTGAACGTTTTGGCGTAAAAGACAAAGATGTGGTCAATGTGGAATGTTGCGGCGAACGGGCGATGACAATGGGACAGGTGCTGGTGAGGGTTAATGAACAGTTTGCCCTTGAAATGCATGTGGATACCGATGAAGGAAACGCTGCCTGTATCAAAACAGGTCAAAAAGTCCGTATTGCCTGAATTGTATCGGTATAAATTGTGATCTCAAATATTTTTATATCCGGAAGGAATTTTCGATTAATAAGTCGAAAATTCTTTTTATGGTGAAATTAAAACGCTGTTCAGTAATGATGAACAAACGAACTGAGGCAAACAGATAAGATGAATCCTCTCAATCCCGGTTTCTCACCGAAAAAAACTAATAATGAGGCGAAAAAGTTTGCCTACACAGTGGCTTCGGTTGACCGGGCTATTGACTTGCTTATGTTGCTTGAATCAGCGTCGCGCGATATGGGAATCACCGAATTAAGCAAGGTGCTTGATGTTCAGAAAAGCACCATTCATAATCTCGTGCAGACTTTGTTGGCACGAGGTTTTGTTCGTCAAACCGAATCTGGACGTTTTGCGCTCGGATTTCGTTTGATGCGGCTGGGCGTAACTGCTTCAGAAAGACTTGATATCCGCCGTCTGGCTGATCCCATCCTGCGTGAATTGGCGGCTGTTGCCAATGAATATGTATTGCTGGCGGTTTTGTATCGCAATGAAGTCACTATCGTAGACAGTGTGGCTCCCCAGAGAACTACTTTTATAGTGCCACGGATTGATTTTGCCAAAACCTTTCATTGTACTGCCCTGGGGAAGGTATTTTTGGCCTTTGGCGCAGAAGAACTGCGCAATTCCATCATTTCCAAATCGCTGGACTGTTACACACAGTATACTTTAGTGGAAAAGAATGCTCTGAATGCAGAGATCGACAAAGTACGGATTCTTGGATATACCGTTTCCTGCAATGAAACAATTGAAGGAGTTACCTGCATCGGTGCGCCAATTTTCAATGCTCATGGCAAGCTTGAAGCAGCAGTATCAATTTCCAGCGCGTCGGCAAGGCTGACCAGCGAACGATATCATGAGATGGCAGAAATTTTAATGAGTAAAGCAGCTGCTATTTCCAGACAAATTGGTTTTTAAGCGGAACGCTCTGCGAATACAGCTGATTATGATAACTAGCAAAAGGAGGCGAGACATATGCCAAGACCTGTTATCAACGAAGAAAGGTGCAAGGGATGTGAGCTGTGTACAATCGTTTGCCCAAAAAAAATCATGGTTATGGCCGACCATTTTAACAGCAAGGGATATCGACCATCGTCCTGCTCAGACGAGTCCCAGTGTATCGGATGTGCGCTTTGTGCCCGAACTTGTCCGGACGTTGCGATCGAAATCTGGAAATGAGGAGTGAGTGATTTGTCGGAAAAAATCCTGATGAAGGGCAATGAAGCCATAGGTGAAGCGTCAGTAGTTGCTGGATGCCGTCATTATTTCGGTTACCCGATAACCCCTCAGAGTGAATTGATTGAATACATGGCAAGGCGATTGCCGCAGGTTAACGGAGAATTCGTTCAAGCTGAAAGCGAAATTGCCGCCATTAATATGGTCTATGGAGCTGCATCGGCCGGAGCTCGTGTGATGACATCGTCGTCCAGTCCGGGCATCAGTCTGAAACAAGAGGGAATATCATATATTGCCGGCTCTCAACTGCCCTGTGTTATTGTCAACATACAGCGTGGCGGACCGGGACTTGGCAGCATTCAACCGGGGCAGGCCGATTATTTCCAGGCAACTAAGGGAGGTGGACATGGCGATTATCGCAACATCGTATTGGCGCCGAATTCTGTGCAGGAAATGGCGGATATTACGATCGATGCCTTTGATCTGGCGGATAAATGGCGAAATGCGGTTATGATTCTTGGCGACGGAGCCTTGGGGCAAATGATGGAGCCGGTTGAATTTAAGGAAAGCACAAGAATCCCAGTTGAGAAACCTTGGGCTACAACTGGTCGACATGGCCGAATCAAACCTAACATCGTAAACTCGTTAAATTTGCAGCCAGACCTGATGGAAAAACACAATCATGTATTGCAGGATAAATATGCCCGGATTGAAGCAGCGGAAGCCCGTTGGGAGAATCTGCAGACCGTGGATGCTGAGATTATCGTGGTTGCTTACGGCATTACGTCGCGTATCGCCACAACTGCCATCAATAAAGCCCGGGCTAACGGTATCAAAGTCGGCATGCTGCGACCGATTTCGTTGTGGCCGTTCCCTTCCAAACCATTGTCTGACTTGGCTCAGCAAGTCAAAGCATTTGTGGTATTTGAAATGAGTGCCGGACAAATGGTGGAAGATGTCCGACTGGCAGTTAACGGCAAACGCCCGGTATTTTTTCATGGCCGGACAGGCGGAATGCTGCCGACACCGAAAGAACTGTATGAAAAAATCGTAGCTGTATCCAACGGCGAAGGAGGAAAATAGCATGGCGGAAAAAGTTTTCGGCCGCCCCGATGCCTTGCTGGATGTTCCTACACATTATTGTCCCGGTTGTCACCATGGTATTATCCACCGTCTGGTTGCCGAAGTTCTGGATGAGTTAAAAGCGACTGACCGAACAGTCGGAGTGGCCTCCGTTGGTTGTTCCGCACTGGCCTACGACTACTTTAATGTCGACATGGTTCAGGCCGCCCATGGAAGGGCGCCGGCCGTCGCAACTGGAATCAAGAGGGTGCTGCCTGACGGTGTGGTATTCACATATCAGGGTGACGGCGATATTGCTGCAATTGGCACTGCCGAAATCGTTCATGCAGCGGCCAGGGGTGAAAGAATTACGACTATTTTTGTCAATAACGCGATATATGGCATGACTGGCGGACAGATGGCCCCGACAAGCCTGGTCAATCAAGTGACGACTACTTCGCCGTATGGCCGAAAACTTGAATCTGCCGGGATGCCGATAAAACTTTCAGAATTGCTGGCAACGCTCGATGGGGCTAAATTTCTGGCCCGTGTTGCTGTCAACAATCCGGCCAATATGGCTAAAGCCAAAGCTGCAATAAAAAAGGCCTTTGAAATTCAAATTTCTGGACTGGGTTTTGCCATGGTTGAAGTTCTGTCGACTTGTCCAACCAACTGGGGTGTCACGCCAATTGAGGCCAATAAATGGATGGAATCGAATATGATGCCATATTATCCGTTGGGAACATTCCGTTCAGAGGAGGTGGCAAAATGAACCGGGAAATGATTTTTGCCGGCTTTGGCGGACAGGGTGTAATGCTGATGGGACAAATCCTGGCTTATGCCGGAATGATGGAAAATCAACAGGTCTCCTGGTTCCCGGCTTACGGGCCTGAAATGCGCGGGGGCACTGCCAACTGCTCGGTCATTATTGGCGACGAAGTTGTGGGAACGCCTATTGTTACTGAGCCAGGGATCATTGTGGCAATGAATTTGCCCTCATTGGACAAATTTGAGCTGATGCTGGCGCCAGGCGGCATTCTATTGATCAACAGTTCATTGATTGAACGACCCGTCAACCGAATCGATGTTCGGCTCTGTCGGATCCCCTGCAATGATATTGCTCAAGAACTTAGCAACCCCAAAGTTGCCAATATGGTCATGGTTGGGGCGATTATTGCCGCAAGTGGTGTCGTAAGGATTGAATCCGTTCTTCAGGTATTGGCGAGAAAAATCTTCAAGAATAAGCCGGAAGTCATGAAATTGAACGAGCAGGCGATACGACGGGGCATGGCTTGTATCAGCCCGTAGCCTGTCGGAGGTTACCAGTGGACAGGGAAGAGCTGTTGGATAATCGCCAACAGCTCTTCCCTGTATTCATAGCATCTAAATATGTATATAAAAATATCGCGTAAATCATCATTTATCGTCATAATTGAATTTGAATAGCACCCTACTCATTTCAAAAAAAGAGATGAGTATCTGCGGATGCGAGATGATGGCTTAACTTATAGAGTGCCGAGGCTAAACAAGCAGGAAATTCAGAAACAAATATCGAAACGTAAGTTGTGAGAGGCGGTCGAATTTAATGACGTTTGATTTTCATACCCATTCTTTTTTTAGTGACGGGGTTCTATCACCGGCTGAATTGATACGCAGGGCACATGTGGCTGGTTATCGGGCCATTGCAGTGACTGATCATGTCGGCTTGGCCAATATGGAGCATGTGATTCGCGAAGTCAGCCGCGATTGTCTAATGGCTCAAAAACACTGGGGCATTACAGCTTTGCCTGGCGTTGAACTGACCCATATTCCTGCTGCGGCTATAGCCGAATGTGCTAAACTGGCCAGGAGACTGGGTGCTAAAATTGTAGTGGTGCACGGCGAAACTCCCGTTGAACCGGTGGAACCGGGAACCAACCGTGCGGCTCTGTTGTCTTCTGACGTCGACATACTGGCACATCCTGGTTTTATTACGATCGAAGATGCTCAATTGGCCGTCGTTAATGATATTTTTATCGAAATTACTGCGCGTGGCGGTCACTCTTTGACGAATGGACACGTCGCAAGAACTGCTTTGGCAGTTGGCGCAAAATTGATTGTGAGCAGCGATGCCCATACCCCGGACAATATTATGAAGTCCGGATTTGCCGAAAGAGTCGCGCAAGGAGCCGCTATCCCGACAGATGCACTTGAAGCCGTTTTGCTGAATCATCCTCTTGAATTGATAAAGCGTATCCATTCTTATTAGTAGATTGATATCTGTAAAATATTACACTCATGAGATAGGGAGGGAGCTATAATGAATTGTCAACGGTGTGGCAAGGAAAATCTGCCGGATGTTTCATATTGCCAGGGCTGTGGGAACGTTATGCCGATAAATCAGTCGATTTCACCGCAAAATCCTGGGTATCCTCAACAACAGGTTTATCAGCAATCAAACAATGGACAGCCACCGATGCCTGGATATCTGCCGTTTCAAGGGTATGGCCCAACAAATTACGCCGGGATTGGGAGCCGATTCTTAGCTGCGCTGATTGATGGAATTATTATTGGGATACCTATTGGAATACTATCTACGGTTTTAAGTGCGATGATGGCAGTTCGTGTGGTTTCTAGAGCTTCTGGGCGGAATTATAATCCAGGGATGGCGGCGACCGATGTCGGAACATTTTTTGCTGGTTTTGGTTTTATCATGATCCTTTCATTTGTTATTTCCTGGGCATATTTTGCCATAATGGAGAGTTCGTCCTGGCAGGCAACCGTCGGGAAGCGAATCATGGGAATCCAAGTCGCTGATTTGAATGGTAACCGGATTTCTATGGGAAAAGCTACTATTAGACTTGCTGTCAAAGCCTTTCTTAGCGGTTGGTTTTTGATTGGCTATATAATGGCGTTATTTACTCAACGAAAACAGGCATTACATGATTTAATTGCCGGTACTCTTGTACTGACGAAAGATGCTTATCCGGTCAAGAATCCACCTTTCTATCAACCACCTTTCTATCAACCACCGTTCTATCAACCACCGCAATATCCACAACAGCCAAACTATCCGCCCCAGCCCCAATATTATGACCCGCAGACGCCGCCTGTTTCCGTCTGCTCGCAATGCGGCGCTTCTTTAAAATCCGGAGCCCGTTTTTGCAGTAATTGCGGCAAAAATACCTAAACGGCGTGATAATAAAAAATCACCGATACTACATTCCGGATCAGACTTAACCCCGGGGAGGCATTCAAATGATAAATTCTCATAATATAAGCAGCCACCAATACTGTAAAGTTGTCCTGCTTTTTATGTGCTTGTTGATTTTGGCAGGCTGTGGGGCAAAATCCGGTACAAACACAAGTAATCCTGTCGCTGCGCCAGCTGCTAAATCCAGTGTTACACCCGCACCGGCCGCTAATGCAGATTTAACGATGCAACTGGCTGCTGATAAGCGTAAAGTAATTGAAACAGGGCAGGTAACACTAGAGTCACGCGATTTGCCGGCAACTGAAGCAAAAGTGATGGCACTGCTTGCAAAACGACAAGGAAAAGTCGAATCGTCAAGCGTCTCATTGGATAACAATGGTCGGCGAAACGGAAATTATTCGTTGAGGGTACCTTCAGGCAAATTGACCGATTTTGTCAATGAATTGGTTAAGATCCCGGAGGTGGTAGTGCGTCAACGTAACCTCTCGTCCCAAGATGTTACCGAGGAATTCGTTGATATTACTGCACGATTGGCTAATATGCAACGCCATGAGAACCGACTGCGTGAAATTCTTGCCAAAGCCAACTCTGTCGATGAAATTCTTAAAGTGGAAAAAGAACTTTCCTCAGTTCGCGGCCAGATCGAAAGCACGACAGGGCGTTTAAAGTCACTTAGCGGCAAGATCGACATGTCAACGTTAAAACTTCGAATCAGTGAAGTTACAGTGATTACAGAGACAAACTTCTTTGGCAAATTGATGGCGATGATCAGGGACAGCTGGGTTGCGGCCGGAGACGTAGTCTTATATCTGGTTGCGACAATTATAGTTTTGTCACCGATTGCAATTGTGGTTGCTTTAATTGTCTGGTGGTGGAAACGCCGGCATAAATAAAATCACACTATATAATCATCTGATTCGTCATAATATCTTAGCCAAAGTGGAAAGGAATTGATTTTGCATGAATATTGACCACAAGCTTCACGGAAAAGTTTTGGTAGCTCAGGGAGGGGGTCCGACAGCAGTAATCAATCAATCGTTAGCGGGGGTAGTTTTGGAATCCAGAAAGTTTCCTCAGGTCACCCATGTATATGGTGCGATCCATGGCGTTAAAGGAATCGTAAATGAAGATTTTCTGGACTTGACGCAGGAGACTACTCATAATTTGGAACAGGTTGCTATTACGCCTTCTTCCGCGTTACTGTCCACACGTGATAAACCGGACGATAAATACTGTGATGAGATGTTTAAAGTCATGCGCGCGCATGATATTCGTTATTTCTTTTACATTGGCGGCAATGACTCTTCGGACACAGTGCGTATTATTAATGAACGGGCTGAAAACGCCTGCTATGAGTTCAGAGCCATTCATATTCCCAAAACCATCGATAATGACCTGGTTTTGAATGATCATACGCCGGGTTATGGGTCAGCGGCCCGTTTTGTCACGCAGGCATTTATTGGTGCGAATCTGGATAATCGGGCGTTGCCAGGGGTATATATCGGTGTGGTCATGGGAAGGCATGCCGGATTTCTTACAGCTGCATCGGCCATCGCACAAAAATACCCTACAGACGGGCCACATCTGATATATTTACCTGAAAGAACATTTAGTATAGACAAGTATTTGTCAGATGTGAAAAAGGTCTATGATCGTTTGGGTTGCTGCGTTATAGCAGTTTCCGAAGGAATTCAGGATGAGAAGGGCGAACCGATCATGACAAAACTGATCAACTGTGCAGAAAAAGATGCCCATGGCAACGTACAATTATCGGGAAATGGTATGCTGGGCGATTTATTGGCACAGGAAATTAAATCTAAATTAAATATTACTAGGGTTAGGTCGGATACTTTTGGCTATCTGCAGCGTTCATTCTTTGATTGCGTTTCAGACGTGGATCAGCACGAAGCAAGGGAAGTTGGCGAGAGGGCTGTTCAATTTGCTCTCTGGCACAACCTTGATGGTTCGGTTGTAATGGAACGAACGGGATTCTATTCGGTTGACTATCGATTGGAGAGCTTAGCAGCAGTTGCGGGCAAAACCAGACATATGCCTGACGAATTTATCAACGCCGATGGAAATCATATCACGGATGCCTTTAAATTCTATGTCAGACCCTTGTTGGGTTCAGGACTGGGTTCCGCGACGCACCTGCGCGCGCCAAGGGCGGAGAAGATTTTGCGCTCAGGATCATAACCAAATATTTGCGCGGCACATAAAAAACTCGGGTTCAATTTCGTTGAGCCCGAGTTTTTTATGTGCAGGAGTTTAATTTATTTAAATGTATTATTCAATTTTTTTACGCAAATTTGTTAAGGCTTGCTGAGCGTCCCGCAATCGAGCCTGAGCTTGGGCCGAATACTCTTGTGAGCGGGCAACCCAGTCAGGATTCGGTGGTGAAAGGGAAAGTTTTCCATCAAGATAATCTGCCATAATTTCTGCTGATTTGCTCAATAACATGATAGATTCCTTTAATGGAATAAAAATAGAAGCCATTTCAGAAGCTGTATCCGGAGAAAAAGAAAATTGACCCAACAATGCATCTGATTTACGTTGAATCGAACGATAATTCACTGCAGTGCGTATAGGGTCGCCAAGGACATTGACTTTTTTTGATTCGTCAACGAGCGCCGATGTTTTTTGGCCAATTGTTGATAGCTGATTATAAGTATTTTTAAGTGTTGAAGCCGATAATGCTGTAGAAGTAGGTTTTACCGGGGGCGAGGTATTAACTGAAGTAGCTGAAGGCTTAGATAATAAAAACCAAGCTCGTATTTCCGGCGAAGAGTGATAGATATATGAGGAACCAAAGCTAAGAATGATTGCAAAAAAATATAACACGATCCACTTTGTTATGGATCTGGCAGAATGAACCTGACGGCGATTGTGTGGTTCGACTTGAACCGGTGGCAAAGCGCAAAGATATTCAATTTGATTTCCGCAGTTTTGACAAAGTTTTTCACGATGGGGAATCTCATGACCGCATTGACAACAATAATGCAAATTGTCCTCCAGAAATATTTAAATCCTCTTAGATATTTTAGCATGGAAGCGGGGAATCGAAAAGGCTGAATGCAGAAAAACAACCAGAAAGAAGTTTAAAATGTTACTTTACATAATATATATTATCGGACTCTACATTACTATTTTAAAATTAGTTTCTTTTACGCATTTGATGTATAAGAATGCTACTCGCATTGAATGATTTTGATTTAACGGTTAGTCATATTTCGCCATATATTTATTGACCCGATATATTGTTCGAAATAAATTGTATGGCGAAATATGACCGCTTTAATAAATTAGCACCCACACGAAAAAAAATCGTTTTAATCAATGTCTGTTTACGGTAAAACGAAAATTGTCTTCCGTTGATCTGACTGGTATCTGAATGATTTGTCCAGGGTGAAGCTGCTGAGTGGCTGTCAAGCCGTTTATATTCTGAATCGCGATAATTTTATCTCTGACATCTTCATTTTTTGTGATGATTCTGTTTGCGAGCATCCAAAGGTTGTCACCGGCAGAAATCTTATATGAAATCAGCTGAGTTATATTAGCCCCATCATTAATTTTACCGAACAAATGATTTGCGACGGATACTGTCATGATAATTGTTAATACTGCAAAACAAATAATGATGTTGATCTTGTGCAGCACAGATTTGGATTTCTTATCTTTTCGCATATTCATTGTCGTTTGTTTTACCTCCCTAAACCTTTGTTCTTAATCAAATAATATCACAGAACAAATGTTCTGGCAATATATTTAGAACAAATGTTTTCTTTATAATTGTTATATGGTATAATAATTTCGGATAAGAGATTATTGGGGGTGCATATATATTATGAAGCGAAATAAATCCCTCAGCGGAAAGCAACAACAGATATTGGACGTGATTCGTTCTTCGATTAAAGCCAAAGGCTATCCGCCCAGCGTGAGGGAAATTGGTGAAATCGTGGGTCTTAAATCCCCTTCCACAGTTCATATGCACTTAAATAAGTTGGAGGAATTAGGAGTCATTCGACGTGAATCTGATAAAAATCGGGCGATTGATGTTGTTGGTTCCTCTCCCCTGCGCAATGTTGCGATGACGATGGTTCCTTTGGT
>Ga0351907_1130_pt1 | contig 18819 bp, 20 predicted proteins | sample BONcelHT113001E6_FD_206861 | JGI IMG/M metagenome (GOLD analysis project Ga0351907, IMG submission 206861) | Enriched cells from coal bed in the Powder River Basin, Montana, United States - BONCAT cells T11 rep1 HSBNCT.T11.300.1.E6 ... | reverse complement strand
ACCCGTACAGCATGTTTGCAGTTCCCATGCGGGACGTCGTCCGCATACATGCGTCTTCGGGTACGACTGGAAATCCAACGGTGGTGGGGTATACCAAAAACGACATTGAACTGTGGTCCCGGCTCTGCGCGCGGTTCATATACGCCGCGGGCGCGAATCCGGACGATATTGCCCAGGTCGCGTTCGGCTACGGCCTTTTTACAGGCGGGTTCGGTTTGCATTACGGGCTGGAAAAAGCGGGGATCGCGGTGATCCCGGTTTCGGGCGGAAACACCGAGCGCCAGTTCAAGATCATGCAGGATTTCCATTCCACCCTGATCATCTGCACGCCTTCCTACGCGCTGTATATGGGCGAAATTGCGGGAAAGCTGGGGATAGATATGAACAAGATCAGCCTGCGGATCGGGCTGTTCGGCGGGGAAGGGCACACCGACGAGATGTGCCGCGAGATCGAAAAGGGCTTAAATATCCTGGATACCGAAAATTACGGACTTTCCGAGGTGATCGGCCCCGGATTTTCGGGCGAATGCTATGTGAAAAACGGCATGCACATTGCGGACGACCACTTTATTTCGGAAGTGATCGATCCGGACACCGGAGACGTTTTGCCCATCGGCGAGACGGGCGAGCTGGTAATCACCAGCCTGACCAAGGAAGCCTTGCCCGTGCTGCGCTACCGCACCAAGGACATTACCCAGCTGATTGAAGGGAAATGCAAATGCGGGCGCACCAATCTGCGCATGAAAAAGGTGATGGGACGGACGGACGACATGTTGATCATCCGCGGGGTGAACGTGTTCCCCTCCCAGATTGAATCTGTTTTGGTGGGCATGGATGAGATCGGCCCGCACTACGAGATCGCCCTGTACAACGAAAACTTTATGGACAGGCTGGAGGTGCGGGTGGAGCTGGCCGACGCGCAATGCCTGGACAGCTACGCCAATCTGGAGCGCCTGGAAGAAAAAATAAAGCACAATATATTTGCGATGCTGAACTTACATGTAAAAGTCTCGCTGGTTGAGCCGTATACCTTAAAGAGGTTTGAGGGAAAGGCCCAGCGGGTGACCGATCTGCGTAAAAAATAGGGAGGACGAATGATACAGATTTTACTTGGCAACGAGGCTTTTGCGCGGGGCGCTTACGAAGCGGGCGTCCGGGTTGCCGCGGCCTATCCGGGGACGCCCAGCACCGAGATCACCGAAAACATCGCGAAGTACGGGGAAGTATATACCGAATGGTCGCCCAACGAAAAGGTTGCGCTGGAAGTCGCAATCGGTGCCAGCATCGGGGGTGCGCGCGCGCTTGCCTGCATGAAGCATGTGGGCCTGAACGTTGCGGCCGACCCGCTTTTTACGGCGGCGTACACCGGTGTGAACGGCGGGCTGGTGATCATTGTGGCCGACGACCCCGGCATGCATTCCAGCCAGAACGAGCAGGATTCAAGATGCTACGCGAAGGCGGCGCATGTGCCCATGCTGGAACCGTCGGACAGCATGGAGGCCAAGGATTTTATGCGTTTTGCGTATGATATAAGCGAGAAATTCGACACGCCCGTACTGGTACGGTCTTCCACGCGGGTCTCCCATTCCAGGGGGCTGGTGAAGGTTATGGACCGCAAGGACGTTCCGCTCAAAGAATATAAAAAAGACATCCGAAAATATGTGATGATGCCGGGAATGGCCCGCGTACGCCATGTGGAAGTGGAGAAGCGCGAAACCGGGATGGAGTCGTTTGCGGAAACCTTTGCGCTCAACCGGGTGGAAATGGCGGATACCAAAACAGGCGTGATCACCAGCGGCATCCCCTACACATACGTAAAGGAAGCGCTGCCGGACGCGTCTGTCTTAAAGCTTGGCATGGTGCATCCGCTGCCTAAAAAACTGATTGCCGATTTTGCGAAAAAAGTGGATAAGCTGTATATAATAGAAGAACTGGAGCCGTTTTTTGAAGAGCAGATCCTCGCGATGGGGATTTCATGCGAGGGAAAGGCGCTGTTTACGCGCCAGGGCGAGTATTCCGCAAATATGCTCCGTGAGAAAATATTGGGCGTGAAAGCGGAATTCAACCAAACCGAAGACCTTCCGCAGCGCCCGCCCGTGTTGTGCGCGGGATGCCCGCACCGGGGGGTGTTCTACACCATCAACAAGCTGAAGCTCAGTGTGATGGGGGACATCGGCTGCTACACGCTGGGCGCGCTGCCTCCCCTTTCCGCCATGGACGCGGTGGTGTGCATGGGGGCGTCCATTGGCATGACAATGGGCATGGAAAAGGCGCGAGGGAGCGGCGCCGCACGGCATACGGTGGCGGTGATCGGGGATTCGACATTCATACATTCGGGGATCGCCCCTTTGATTGACATGGTGTACAACGGCGGGACTTCCACCGTGATGATACTGGACAATTCCACGACCGGCATGACGGGGCATCAGAACCATCCTGGGAACGGGAAAGACATACGCGGCAGGGAAGCGCCCGTGCTGGATATTGAGCAGCTTTGCAAAACGATCGGCGTGAAGCATGTTGCCGTTGCCGATCCGTTCGATCTTTTTGAACTGGAAAAGATCTTGAAAAAAGAGACGGAGAGGGAAGCGCTTTCGGTGGTGATCGTCCGCCGCCCATGCCTGCTGCTGGACGGCAAAAGCGTAAAGCCGTCCGTATTGATCAAGGGATGCAAGAACTGCGGGCGCTGCCTGAAACTCGGATGCCCCGCGCTGATCAAGGGCGATAAGGAAGTTACGGTGGACGAAACGCTCTGCACGGGATGCGGACTCTGTATAAAAGTCTGCCCGCACGACGCGATACACGCGGGGAAGGCGGGAAAAAAATAATGAAAGAGACCAAGATTCTGATCGCCGGCGTTGGCGGACAGGGAACGCTGCTGGCCAGCATGATACTGGGGCAGGCGACAATGGACGCCGGGCTGGACGTGAAACTTTCCGAAGTGCACGGGATGGCCCAGCGGGGCGGCAGCGTGGTGACCTATGCGAAGTTCGGCGAAAAGGTGTATTCGCCCGTCATTGAGAAGGGCGGTGCCGACATCCTGCTTGCATTCGAGCTGCTGGAAGCCGAGCGCTGGATACCGTATCTGAAGAAAGACGGGCATTTGATAACAAACACGCAGATGATTTTGCCCATGCCCGTAATCACGGGCGCGGAAAAATACCCCGCGCATATCAAGTCCAGGATCAAAGAACTTTACGGGGACGCGGTGTTTGTGGACGCGCTGCAACTGGCCCGCGAGGCGGGGAGCGTAAAAGCCGTGAACTGCGTGATGCTGGGCGTGCTGGCCAGGAAAATGGATTTTAATAAAGATGTGTGGACAGCCGCGATCAAAACGGTCGTTAAACCGCAGTTTCTGGAGTTGAACATAAAGGCGTTTGAGAGCGGATATTCTATTTAGGGGAGGGATCGCAGTCGTGTATTGGAACGAGCATATTGAATGCATGCCGATTGAACAAATGAGGGAATTGCAAGGAAGGCGGCTTCAGGACACGGTATTCAGGGTGTACCAGAACGTGCCTTTTTACAAGAAGAAGATGCAGGGAATGGGGATCGCGCCCGAGGATATCCGCAGCATTGACGATATCAAACTCCTTCCTTTCACCACCAAGGACGATTTAAGGGAAAATTATCCCTACGGGCTGTTTGCGGCGCCCATGAGCGAGATCATACGCATCCACGCTTCTTCGGGAACGACGGGCAAGCCCACGGTGGTTGGGTATACGCGAAACGACATCACCAACTGGTCTGAAGTGGCGGCGCGGGCGCTGGTTTGCGCGGGCGCGGACAGCCATTCGGTGGTGCAGGTGGCATACGGCTACGGGCTGTTCACCGGCGGGCTGGGGATGCATTACGGCGTGGAGAAGCTGGGCGGGTCGGTCATTCCGATTTCGGGCGGCAACACAAAGCGCCAGATCATGATCATGAAGGATTTCGGAACGACCATATTGTGCTGTACGCCGTCCTACGCGCTGTACATCGCCGAAGTACTGGAGGAGATGGGCGTTCATCCGAAAGAGCTTACACTCAAATCGGCCATACTGGGCGCTGAGCCCTGGTCCGAGGAGATGCGGCGGGATATTGAAAGCAAGCTTGGTATTCTGGCGATCGACATCTACGGGCTTTCCGAGATCACCGGCCCCGGCGTTTCCTGCGAATGCGAAAAGCAGGTGGGCATGCATATCAACGAGGACATGTTCTATCCCGAGATCATAAACACGGACACCCTTGCGCCCGTGGCCGACGGGGAGATGGGCGAACTGGTGTTTACCACCATTTTGAAAGAGGGGATCCCGCTGATCCGCTACCGCACGCGGGACATCACCCAGTTGGAGCGGGACATATGCGCCTGCGGGCGCACGTCCGTGCGTATGCACAAGGTAATGGGACGGTCGGACGACATGCTGATCATCCGCGGAGTGAACGTGTTCCCTACGCAGATCGAGTCTGTGCTTGACCGGTTTTCCGAACTTTCGTTGAATTACGTAATCTATGTGACACGGGAGAAATCGGTGGATATGCTGGAAGTGAAGGTGGAGCTTTCCGAAAACCTGATTTCCGACGAGGTGAAGGAGATCGAAAAGCTGCAGCAAAGAATCGCGGCCGAAATACACGCCGTGTTGAATATCAATGTGAAGGTGACACTGGCCGGTCCCAAGACAATCGAACGGAGTGAAGGCAAGGCAAGGCGGGTAATTGACCTTCGAAAAATTTAAGGGTTGGAGGAAAGCAGGATGGTAATCAAGCAGATTTCAGTTTTTGTTGAAAACAAGCAGGGAAGGCTTTATATGCTGACGGATGTTCTTGCAAAAGAAGGGATCGACCTTAAAGCCATGACCATTGCGGACACCATGGATTTCGGGATCATGCGCTGCATCGTGGGGGATCCCGACCGTACGCTCAAGGTGATACGCGAGAACAATTTCACCGCGTCCATTACCGAGGTGATCGCGGTGGAGGTGCCCGATGTGCCGGGCGGACTTTCCCGTGTGCTGAAGATATTAAGCGACGCAGGCGTAAGCGTGGAGTATTTGTATTCCTTCGTGCGCAAGCATAAGGACAACGCGCTGATCATATTCAGGGTGGAAGATCCGCACGCCGCCGTGGACGTTCTTAATAAAAAAGGCGTGAATGTTCTGCCGGGAGAAGTGCTCTATAATCTTTAAGTAGGTGACGTTTTGCCCAGAAATACATTTGCGGAGATTAACCTTGCCAACATTGCGCATAACGTGCGGGCAGTGAGGTTTGCCCTTCATAAAGACACGAAGATCATGGCCGTTGTGAAGGCGGACGCGTATGGGCACGGTATGATTCCCGTTGCCCGTGCGGCGCTCCGCGCCGGGGCCGGGTGGCTTGCGGTCGCGATGCCCGAGGAAGCCCTGGATTTGCGCGAAAACGGCTTTGACTGCCCGATTTTGGTGATGGGGAAAAGCAATGTGTCCCAAAAGATGCTGGCCGTCCAGCTGGGGCTTGCAAGCTCTGTTTCCGACATTGACGAAATTGCCGAATATGCCGCGATCGCACGGGAGATTAAAAAAACGGCATCGGTGCATGTGAAGGTGGATACCGGAATGGGGCGGATAGGCGTTCGTTCCATGGAGGATTTCGGTGAAATACTGGGCGCGTTCCGCATGCTTGAAAATGTGCGGTTTGACGGGTTGTTTACGCATTTTGCTTGCAGCGACGCCGGGGACAAGGCGTTTACCAAAAAGCAGGACGCGCTGTTCAGGGACTATATCCGTGCGGCGCGGGAGGCCGGGTTTTCGCCCATGGCGCACGCGTCCAGCAGCGCGGCGGTGATGGACCTGCCCGAGATGAATTATGACGCAATCAGGCTGGGGATATCCCTGTACGGGTATTATCCGTCCGAGCATGTGAGCCGGAAAACGGCGGACTTGAAACCTGTGATGCGGGTCGTGACCGAGATATCGCATATCAAGGAAATTGACGCCGGGGACACGGTGGGATACGGCGCAACCTATACGGCGGACAAAAAGACTACGGTCGCGACGCTGCCCATCGGATACGGCGACGGATACAGCCGGCTGCTTTCGGGAAAAGGACGCGTGATCGTGATTGCGGATGGATTGGCGCATTACGCAAACGTGATCGGCCGGGTGTGTATGGACCAGATCATGATCGATATTACCGGTATCAAAAATGCGAAGTGCGGCGGCCGGGTGGTGGTGATGGGTGCGGAAGGGGATAAAAAGGTTGACGCGGACGAGATCGCGCATCTGACCGGAACCATCAGCTACGAGGTGCTGCTGTCTTATTCCAAACGCGTGCCCCGCGTATTTATAGGATAAAATGCAAAGTTTGAACCACTCGTTTTTTCTTTTATAGAAAAAGGACATGGAGACGAAATGGACAAGGCACAAATCAGAAAGACAATGCTCGCCCGGCGGTGGGCGCTGACATCCAAGTATGTGAACGATCATTCGGACAGGGTGTTTGATTTGCTGGCGGGCCTTCATGAGATCAAAAATGCGAAAAATGTAATGATTTACAGCCATTTCGCAAACGAAGTGAAGACAGGCAAGCTGGCGGGATGGCTGCTTTTCCATGAAAAACGGGTGTTTCTGCCCGTGGTGGACGGGGACAAGCTGCTGATCGCCGACATGAGCTCCACCTGCTTTGAGATGAATTCTTACGGGATCGCGCAGCCCGAAAAAGAGACCGCATGCTTTGCAAAGACGGAGGAGATTGACGTTTTCATTGTTCCCGGCCTGGCCTTTGACGCTAAAGGCAACCGCATTGGGTTCGGGAAGGGGTACTACGACGACCTGCTGTCTTCTGCCGCGCCGGACGCGGTGAAGATCGCCCTTGCGTACGACTTTCAGATCACGGATACAATCATCCCCGAACGGCATGATGTAAAAATGGATATGGTGGTGACACCCAAAAAAGTATTCAGGAGACCGGGCGCTTGAGAGTAATTGCCGGCGAGAGAAGGGGAATGCGGCTCATATCGCCGCCGGGGGCGGATATCCGGCCTACATACGACCGCGTGCGGGAAGCGGTTTTCGGAAAGCTGCAATTCGTCATTGCGGGCAAAACCGTGCTGGACCTGTTTGCCGGCAGCGGCGCGATGGGAATAGAATCCTTAAGCCGCGGCGCGGCATTCGTATATTTTGTGGACAAGAGCGAAAGCGCGGTTTCGACGGTAAAAAGCAACGTTGCCCGGACAAAATATGAAGAAAAGAGCAGAATTATTAAAAATGATTATATTTCTGCATTAAAGTTGTTTAAAAATGGTATACAATTTGATATAGTATTTATAGACCCTCCTTATACGAGCGGTTTTTATGAAAAGGCGCTGCAAACGATGGATGACGAACATCTTTTAAAACCGGGCGCCCTGGCCGTTTTGGAAAGCGACGGCATCCCCGATATTCAGCTCAAGAATTATGCCGTAACACAAACCAGGAAATACGGAAAAACAATCATTACCTATTTGGAGTACATGCCATGAAGAACAAATGCGTCTATCCGGGCAGTTTTGATCCGCCAACGTTTGGACATCTTGATATCATCGGCCGCGCTTCCGTTATTTTTGACGAGGTGCATGTTGCCGTTTTGAACAATACGAGCAAGAAGCGCATGTTTTCCCTGGAAGACAGGATCGCCGTGCTCGATGCGGAAACGAAAGTTTTCGGCAATATAACCGTCCATTCCTTTGACGGCCTGCTGGTGGATTTTATGAAAAAAACGGGCATCGACGTGGTGGTTAGGGGGGTCAGAAACAACACCGACCTTGACATAGAAGACCAGATGGCCAATACCAACAAGATTTTAAAGCCGGATATGGAGACCGTTCTGCTGATCGCCAACCCGAAACTGAACCACTTAAGTTCTAGCATTATCAAGGAACTGATCCGGCTTCGCGCGGATGTGGGCAGTTTTGTTCCGAAATCGGTTTTGCAAATGATCAAGAGGAGGAAATGAAATGAAAATTGACGAGCTAATGAATGAATTGCAGCAGGAAATAGAACACAGCAAATCCTCTGTTTTCGGGAGAAAAAAGATCGATGCCGAACTGGTAGCGGAAATTCTGGAAGATATGCGCGGCGCGCTGCCCCAGGATTTGCAAACCGCGAAAACAATCATCTTAAACGAAGAGTCCATTGTTGAAAAGGCCAAGGAAAAGGCGCAGAGCATACTGGACGGCGTGGACGCCCGTTTGGCCGAACTGATAGAGGAAAACAAGATTACCCAGCTTGCCTATGAAAAATCCAACCGCCTGATCGACCTGGCGCAAAAACAGGCGGCCGAGCTCCGCAGCGGCTCCACCGCTTACGCGGTGGACGTCTTGGACGACATTATCATGTATTTGAAGGAATACATCGATATCGTGAATGAAAACAAATCCAATTTTATCAACAAAAAGAATGTGGACCAGTCTACCTTCTGATCCTTTTGGCGCATAAGGCAAGGAAAAGCAGGCTGGCGGCCAGAAAAAGGATGCCGGCCGGCGCGGCCGCAAGGCTTATGTTCGATGAGGCGTGCGCGGCCGGAAAAGCGCCGACGTTGATGGCCATGGAATTTATAAAAACGACGCAGAGGATAACGGCAATGACCGATTGCGTGATTTTTGCAGGTATGAAATACCTGTTTTTTATTCCCGCGACGGACAGGATGGAGTACGTCTGAAAAAAAATGGACAACCCGGAAAATGTGATGATGAATGTAGAAACGATGATCTTTTGGGTGAGTAGGCCGGGCACGGATGAGAGCGCGATGCAGCCGTTGCTCATTTCCAGCATGCCGCCGACCAGAGCGGGCGTCAGGTTGGTATTGAGGCCGAGCAGATGAAACAGCGGCGACAGGGCGAAACTCAAAAATGAAAACGCGCCCAGTTTTTCGAGGATGGCGGTGAATACCGAGAAAAGGATGATGAAGCCGCCGATCAGGCCGATGGTGGTGAGCGAATTCATGATGGAATCGTTCAGCACCTTGCCCACGTTGATTTCCGCAGGCAGCGTTTTTTTTGTTCTGAAAGGCACTTGCATTCGCATATTTTTTGGATAGACGAAGATGTGGAACAGGACGCCGACCGCAAGCGCGGAGATGATGTGGGGAAAATAGATGTATTCGGCTGCCGCTGGATTATGAAGGATGCTGGTCGCGACCGCGCCGCTGATGAAAAGCGGACCCGATATGCTGGTGGCGTTGATGATGCGGACCGCGTCTTCATGAGGTATGGAGCCTTCCTTATACAGGTCGCCGGCCAGCTTGGCGCCCATGGGGTAACCCGAAAGCGCGGAGGAAACGTAGATATAGATGAGGTCGCCGCCCGTGCCGAACACCCTTCTGGTGAAAGGTGTGCAAAAATCGGCCAGCGGTTTTAGGATGCCCGTCCGAAGAAGGATGTTGCTGCCGATCATGAAGGGCAGCAGGGAAGGCACGATGATGCCGAGCCAGCCCGCGAGGCCTTCTTTTGCCGCCGCGATGCATTCCGCGGGAAAAATGACTATGCATGCCACCAAAAAAAATGCTATCATGATGAGGATGGTTCTGGATGCTTTCAAAAGGAACCTCCCATACTTAGATAATGATAATTATGACAAGGAAGGATGGTCTATGAATAAAAAAACCGTCGGATTGGCTCTGGGCGGCGGGTCCGCCCGCGGGTTTGCGCATATAGGCGTGATATCCGCTTTTGAAAAACACGGCGTACCGATGGACCTGATTACAGGGTGTTCGATGGGCGCCATCATCGGCGGCATTTACGCAAGCGGCTGCGAGATTGGCTATCTTGAGAATTTCATGAAATCCATCGACCTTAAAAAACTGTACGATTATACCATCCCTTCCCGCGGATATGTGCGGGGAGACCGTATCCAGCAGATGGTGGGGCTGCTGACCCGTTATTACAGGTTCGGACAGACCAAGCTGCCCTTTGCCTGCATCGCGGTTGATATTGAATCCGGTAAGCTTGAAACATTCAAAAAAGGGCCGCTGCACGAAGCCATCCGCGCAAGCCTGTCCATCCCCGGCATATTCATCCCGCACGAGTACAAGGGAAAAATCTATGTGGACGGGGGCGTGCTGGATCGCAACGCCATAGGCGCGGCGCGGGAGATTGGTGCTGATTTTGTGATTGCGTCCGACGTTGGATATCGGGGAGAGGGCCTCCCCAAGCCGCGCGGGATCGTCCAGGTTCTGGAGAACTCTTTTACGCTTGCGACCTGGGAACTCACCCGCCCGCAGCTTGCAAAGGCGGATGTTCTGATTGAGGTGGATATGAGCGACATTGACCCGAACGCCACAAAATACAAAGAAATTGAGACCATCATTGAGCGGGGAAGAGCGGCCGCGGAAATAGCGGCGCCCGAAATAAAGGAAAAGCTGAAGAAATTAGAAATTTTGTAACTTTCTTTTTTTAAAACAAAAGAAATGAATCATCATTCGACGATCAATTTTTGCGTGAAGTCTTTGCCGGCCGTACGGTCGGCGCAGGCGAGGGAATAGACGTCGCTTGCGTGGATATCGATTCGGGAGAGGATATGATCGGGAAGCTGCGTTCCGGCGGTTAAGACGGGGATGCGGCTTTCTTTGCACAGGCGGGAAAAGGCGGGCAGGGCGTCGCTGCGGTAGCCCAGAACGCGCGCATAAATGCCCTCGTATGTATTGGCTTCCTCCTGCATTTTTTGGGTTATCCCGAGAAGGCAGCACATGAAGATACGGGAGAGGCGGGTCTGGGTATAGCGCTTGCTCTTGACCCCGGCAAGGAGGCCGTGATAATTCGCGGCTGCTGCGGCCGACTTTTTGATTTTATGCTGAAGGCCTTCGGCCACGCCGGCTATAGCTGAAATTTCGCTTTCCGTCATGGAGCGCAGCTTATAGATGAGAAGATCGAAAAAATATTCCGGAAACACCGGGCGGTTTTCCGATAAACATTCGTTTAAAAATCCATGGACAGAAGGCGGGATAGCGGTAAAAGCCGCCTGTGCATCCCCTTTTTTAAGCGCGCCGCGGATTAAAAGCGCGCTTGCGATGCGGCCGGATATTATGGGGTCGGTGTAGGACGCGCCCGCGCGTTTGATGGCTTTGGGCAGTATGAAGCTTTCCGTACGGATGAGGGCTTTTAAATATTCGACGGCAAGGATATCGTTGGGATGGTTCAGTATTTCCGCGTCCCCGCCCAGCGCGTCATTCAGCGCCGCCGTGCGGGCGGCGGGGAAGGAAACGCCCTTTGAAAGGGAATTTTTCAGGCTGGACCTGAACCTTGCGTCTTCGCTGGCGAGTACACGGGCGGCTTGGCGGAGTTTATCCATATCCGCGGATTCGCTGCCGAAGCAGAGTTCATCCACTACGCCCAGGCCGTTCGCGACCGCGACCCCGCCCGAAGCGAAGCCCTCCGCGCTTTGCAGCGCAAAAAGAGCGGGAAGCTCGATCACGATATCCGCCCCGCCCAGCAGCGCGAGGCGCGCACGCGCCCATTTATCCAGCACGGCGGGCTCGCCCCGCTGTGTGAAGTTTCCGCTCATGATCGCAACCACAAAATGTGAATCATCATTCATTTTTATCATATTTATCTGGAATTTATGTCCGTTGTGGAACGGATTGTACTCGGAAATAATTGCAGTTAATTTCATTAAAAAAACCTTTCCAAACACGTTTTTATTCGTTATAATAGATAGCGGGTCAATTGCGGGCAGATCTTTTTATCAATAGTATAACATTAAATATTATAATAAAATATACAGAAATTTGAGAGGGGTTAACAAACGGAAATGGCGTTGATGGACGTAATCAAGAAAAAAGCGATGGGGGAGAGAAAGAAAATTCTGCTTCCTGAAGGCGATGAGCCGCGTACGGTACAGGCAGCGTCGCTGATCGCAAAACAAGGGATCGCGGATGTGGTGCTTCTGGGCAGCGAGGAAAAGATCAGAAAAGTTGCGGGAGAAACGGACCTTGCAGGCGCCCGGATCATAGACCCGGAGAAATCAGAACATTTGCAGGAATTTGCAAACCAATTTTATGAAATGAGAAAAGACAAGGGTGTCACACAGGAAGCGGCGCTTGCTACCTGCAAGGACACTCTTTATTTTGCCGTGATGATGATCAAGAACAATCTGGCCGACGGCATGGTTTCCGGGGCGATCCATTCGACCGGAGATACGCTCCGGCCGGCTTTGCAGGTTATCAAAACGGCGCCGGGGATCAGCATTGTGTCTTCTTCTTTTATTATGGAGGTGCCGGATGAAAAGTACGGCGAGAAGGGCGTGTTGATTTTTGCGGACTGCGCGATCAACATTAACCCGACCGCGGACGAACTGGCGGCGATCGCCGTTGCCAGCGCATCTACTGCGAAAAGCCTGGCCGGGATCGAACCGAAGATCGCCATGCTTTCGTTTTCCACCAAAGGGAGCGCAAAGCACGAACTGGTGGACAAGATTGTGCAGGCTACCGCAAAATTAAAAGAGATCGCGCCGGGTCTGATGTGCGACGGCGAACTGCAGGCGGACGCCGCGCTGGTCGAATCCGTCGGACAACTGAAATCGCCGGGCAGCCCGGTTGCGGGGCACGCAAATGTGCTTATATTTCCGGATCTTCAGGCCGGCAACATCGGATATAAGCTGGTGCAGCGGTTGGCCGGAGCGGAGGCGATTGGCCCGATCTGCCAGGGATTGGCGCGGCCGGTGAACGATCTGTCCCGTGGCTGCAGTGTGGAGGATATTGTTTCCGTCGTGGCTATTACTGCCGTACAGGCGCAAAACATGAAATAGGGGAGAATGGTTGATATGAAAAACGTATTGGTAATAAACGCTGGAAGCTCTTCGCTGAAATACCAGCTGATCGACATGGATGACGAGAGCGTGATCGCCAAAGGATTGGTTGAAAGGATCGGGATCGAACATTCGATGATCAAGCATAAACCCACCGGGAAGGACTCCGTCCAGATCGAAAAACCCATCGGGGACCATGTGAAGGCGATGGCGTATGTGATCGACGCGCTGATTGACAAGGAACACGGCGTGATAGAGGATCTTTCGTCCATCAAGGCTGTGGGGCACCGGATGGTGCACGGCGGCGAGAAATTCAGCAGTTCCGTCCTGATTGATGAAGAAGTGATGGAAGCGGTTAAGGAGAACATCGAGATCGCGCCACTGCACAACCCCGCCAATATCATGGGGATAGAAGCCTGCCGGAAGATTATGCCGGACGTGCCCATGGTGGCTGTTTTTGACACGGCTTTTCATGCGAAGATGCCCAGGGAAGCGTATTTATACGGTCTGCCCTATGATGCGTATACGAAATATAAGATCAGACGCTACGGGTTCCACGGAACATCGCACAGTTATGTTTCCAAAAAGGCGGCGCAGATACTGGGAAAAGACGTCAAGGACCTGAAGATCATCACCTGCCATCTGGGCAACGGGTCTTCCATCGCGGCCGTAAAGGGCGGCGTTTCGGTGGACACGACCATGGGTTTTACGCCCCTGGAGGGGCTGGTGATGGGGACGCGGTCGGGCGATATTGACGCGGCCATCGTTCCGTATTTGATGAATAAAATGGGGATGAATGTCGACGAGACCATTGCGTACCTGAATAAAAAATGCGGCGTACTGGGGCTTTCGGGCGTGAGCAGCGACTTTAGAGACCTGTGGGATGCGGCGAACGCGGGAAACGAACGCGCGAAGACCGCCCTTGACGTGTTCTGCTACAAGATAAAGAAATATATCGGCGCGTATGCCGCTGCCATGGGCGGCGTGGATGTGATCACCTTTGCGGGCGGCATCGGCGAGAACGACGGACCGGTCCGCGCCTTGGCCTGCGAGGGCCTGGAGTTTTTGGGCGTGAAGATAGACACGGAGTTCAATCATCCGCTTCGGGGCCGCCAGGCGGTCATTTCCACCCCGGATTCCAAGGTCGTTGTGATGATTGTGCCCACCGACGAAGAACTGGTGATTGCGCGGGATACCTGTGAACTCGTATTGTGCGGCTAAACATCCAAAAAAATATTGACAGACAGAGCTTAAATCTTTATAATAGCTAGGTGACTGATAATTACCGTTTAGGAGGTGTTAAATAAATGGCTGTACCAAAAAGAAGAACATCCAAGGCCCGCAAACATTCGCGGCAGGCGAATTGGAAGCTTTCGATGCCTGCGCTGGCAAGCTGCCCGCAGTGCCACCAACCGAAACTTTCCCACCGGATTTGCGGAAACTGCGGATACTATGACGGCAGACTTGCAGACGCCTCCAAGGCTGCGGATAAAAAGAAATAATATTGAGAAGGGCCTTATAAGGGCTCTTTTTTCTTCGATTTTCTTTTGGAAAATAAAAAAGTTTTTAAAAAGAAACCCGCAATAATTAAATATAATAACAACTATAAATGAATAAAAAAACGAAAGGGACGGATATGAAGACGCTGATTTTCAATGGGTCGCCCAGGGAAGACGGGTGCACGGCATACCTTGTGAATCTGCTTAAGGAAAACCTTAAGGGCGAGGTGCGGGCGATTCGCGCTTATTTTGTTGCGGCCGGCCCCTGCAACGACTGCAGGTACTGTTGGGAGAACTTCGGTTGCCTGATGCGGGACGAAATGCAGGAAATATATGAATATATAAAGGAAAGCGATAACATTGTGATCGCCTCTCCGCTGCAGTTTGCCGAGCTGGCCGGGGCGCTGCTTTCCCTTTTAAGCAGGCTGCAGATGTTTTATTCGGCCGAACATTATCTTAAGATTAAGCCCATCCCAAAAGAGAAAAAGGGAGCAATCATTTTGTGCGGCGGCGGGAGCGGCGGAGCGGACAAAGCCGAAGGTACCGCAAAGCTGCTGTTAAAAACGATGAACGCAAACCATATAAAGACAATCAGTTCCCTTTATACGGACACCCTTCCGGCGGACAGGGACGAGACGGCGGCCGGCGGGGTCATCGAGCTTGCCGTTAAGCTGAACAAGATGAAATAGAGTATTCAAGAGTCCTTAACGGGTTTATAAGAACGGTAGGAGCATAGAAGTATGTACAAATATAAAATCGCAAGCATAGGGAAAATCATAAAAATCGCGGGGTCCGTGCTGGACGTGCAGTTTGCCGAGCGGGAAGTGCCCGCCATCAATACGGTGCTTTACGTGCAGACGAAGGAAGAACGCATCTGGCTGGAAGCTGCCGCGCAGACGGGAGATTTTACGGTGCACTGCATCTCGCTGGGGCCGACCGAAGGACTTTCCTGCGGGATGTCGGTGGTGAACACGGGGGAGCCCATCACCGTACCCGTGGGACCCGCCATACAAACGAGGACGGTGAACGTGATGGGCGAGCCCATCGACGGCAAGGGGGAGATCATAACCGACGAGTATCTGCCCATCTACCGGCCGGCGCCCGAGTTTAACGAACAAAATCCCATCTCCGAGATATTTGAAACCGGTCTTAAGTGCATCGACCTGCTGGCCCCTTATCCAAAAGGCGGGAAGATCGGCCTTTTTGGCGGCGCGGGCGTAGGGAAGACCGTGCTGATACTGGAGCTTATCCATAACATTGCGACGGTGAGCGGCGGGTATTCCGTGTTTACCGGCGTGGGCGAACGTTCCAGGGAAGGGTTTGACCTGCTGGAAGAAATGAACAAGTCCGGCGTGATAGAAAAGGCGTCCCTTGCTTTCGGGCAGATGAACGAGCCGCCGGGTTCCAGGATGCGCGTAGCCCTGACCGGGCTGACCATGGCCGAATATTTCCGTGATTCGCAGAACCAGGACGTGCTTTTATTCATCGACAATATATTCAGGTATGTGCAGGCAGGGTCCGAGGTTTCGGCGCTGCTGGGAAGGATTCCATCCGCGGTGGGATACCAGCCCACCCTGGCCAACGAGCTCGGGATGCTGGAGGAGCGGATCACTTCCACCAAGCACGGCTCCATTACTTCCGTGCAGGCGGTATATGTGCCCGCGGACGATTTGACCGACCCGGCGCCCGCGACGACCTTCACGCATCTGGACGCGATCAACGTTTTATCCCGCGATATCGCCCAGCTGGGCATTTATCCGGCGCTGGACCCGCTGGAATCGTCTTCCAGGATTTTGGACCCGAACATTTTGGGGCAGGAGCATTACGAAACGGCCCGCCGGGTGGAAGAGGTGCTGCAGCGCTATAAGGAACTGCAGGACATCATTTCCATCCTGGGAATGGAGGAGCTCTCCTCCGAGGACAAAATCACGGTTTTCCGCGCGCGGAAGATACAGCGCTTTTTGTCCCAGCCCATGGCGGTGGCCGAGGTCTATACCGGCATCAAGGGCGAATACGTGAAACTGGAAGACACGATACGCAGCTTCAAGTCTATACTGAACGGCGAAGTGGACGAATTGCCCGAAGAAGCGTTTTTGATGGTAGGGACCATCGAACAGGCGAAGGAAAAAGCGAAGGCCATCACAGGCTGACGGGACGGAGGGTGAGAAAAATTGGCTTCTGAATTTTTGGTTGAAATCATAACGCCCGAGCGCTCGTTTTTCTGCGAGATGGTAAAGTCCGTTATTCTGCCTACGTCCGACGGACTGATGTCCATTTGGAAAGGGCACGAAACGATGGTTATCTCCGTCCTGCCGGGCGAGCTGCAGATCAACAAGGCGAATAAATGGCTCTCCTGTACGGTCGCGACCGGGTTTGTTGAGGTGCGCCCCGACGAAACCATCATTTTTACACAGGCGGCGGAATGGCCGGAAGAGATTGACATCAAGCGCGCGGAGGAAGCGAAGGAGCGGGCGACCGAACGCCTGCGGCAGCGCCTGAGCGAAAAGGAATACATGAGCAACAAGATCGCGCTTGCGCGCGCGATGGCGAGGCTCTCGCTCAGCAAAAGAAAATTCAAACTTTAATCCGGCCGGGCCGGATTTTTGTTATAATAGTCTATATCAGTTTTTTATTTTGTTGTTTTATATAAAGAGGTACTATGAGCAAGATTATTTTTGTAACGGGCGGGGCCCGGAGCGGCAAAAGCGCGTTTGCGCAGGAGATGGCCGGGAAGTATAAAGAAGTGGCTTATATTGCGACCGCGCCCATCACGGACACGGAGATGGAGGGGCGCGTAAGGCTGCACCAACAGTCGAGGCCGCAGAACTGGAAGACGGTTGAGGCGCAAAAAGACCTTCCCGCTGTTTTTAAGAACAGCGGCCATACGGTTTTCCTGGTGGATTGCCTGACGGTGTATATCGCAAACGCGGTCGTCGGGGTGGTGGACGAAGACGATGAGCTGATCGAAACCGCCGTGCAGGACGAGGTGGAAGAGCGCATCATGCGCGAGATTGGCCGGGTGATCGAAATCGTGCGGGAAAGGAATCTGACGGCCATCATCGTTTCCAACGAAGTCGGGATGGGGGTCGTGCCCGCTTACCCCATGGGCAGGATGTTCCGGGACGTTGTGGGGCGCGCCAACAAGCGGATCGCCGCCGCGGCGGACGAGGCGTATCTGATCGTCTCGGGGATTCCTTTGAAGTTAAAGTGATTCTGTAAGCTTTTACGCCTTTCCTTTTGAGCGGAAAAGAAAGCAATTCAATTCAGTGCAAGGTGACAAAAAAAGGAGAACAAATGCGTTTCTTCAGGCTGCTGGGGCTGAGCGTGCAGTTTATGACGCAGGTTCCCATTCCAAAACAATTAAAAGTGACTGATAAGGACTTTGGCGCGATGACCATGTTCTTCCCGGCGAGCGCGCTGCTGGTGGGGGCGATCCTTGCCGCCGTTTATTTGGCGTTTGCGTGGCTGCGCCTGCCCTGGGCGGGAGCGGCGGCGGCGATGCTGGCCGCGTGGCTGGCGACGGGGGGCCTGCACATTGACGGGCTGGCGGACATGGCCGACGCATTCGGCGCGGGAAAAACGAAGGAACGCACCCTTTTGATATTAAAAGACAGCCGGGTTGGGACGTTCGGCGTGCTGGCCATCGTATTCGATATCATTTTAAAGATCATACTGATTGGAAGCATCCAAAATTTTAATATTCTGCTGATTCTTCTTGCGCTGCCGGCGGCGGGGAAAATACCGCTGGCGGTCTGCGCGGCGGCGGGGCGCTATCCGCGGGAGGAAGGCACCGGAAAAAGCATGATAGAGAACGCGGGGGCGAAGGAAAGCATTGTATGCGCCGCCCTCTGCCAGGTGATACTGTTTTTCTGTATGGGAATATCGTCTTTCATTTTGCTGCCCATACTCATAGCGGCCGGGTTCGTTCTGAAGGCGGCCGCCACCCGCAGGATCGGCGGGGTGACGGGCGACATACTGGGCGCGGCGAACGAGACCGGCGAATTGCTGTTTTTGCTGTTTGCCGCCATTATTGGAGCGGCCGCATGACCGGGTTTTTATTCGTCCGGCACGGGGAAACCGACGCCAATAAAAATGGAATGCTTGCGGCGAAAAAAGACGAACCGCTGAACGAAACCGGAAAAAGCCAGGCACAGGCCGCCGCGAAGGCGCTCCGGGGACAAAAGCTTGGCGCCGTTTACTGCGGGAACGCGTTGCGGGTGCGGCAGACATTCGAAATCATACGGGACTCGATGATCTTTGACGATCTTTTTTTTACGGACGAAATACGCGAGATGGACCTCGGAGACTGGGAAGGAAAAGACTTCAAACAGGCCGCGGCGGAAAATCCGGCGCAATGGGCGGCGTACATGAAAGACTGGCCGGGCTTCTCTTTTCCAAACGGGGAGAGCCTCCGGGACTATTTTGCGTTCTGCGGGGCATTCATCACCAATCTTGCGAAAAAGCATGAAGGCGGGAAAACAGCGGTTTTCGGGCATAAGGGATTCATTTTGGCCTGCGCCTGCGTGCTGGAGGGCAGGCCTATGGAAAAGCTGTTTGACCGGGATATCAAAACCGGAGCTTATTTT
>Ga0351907_1127_pt1 | contig 19268 bp, 15 predicted proteins | sample BONcelHT113001E6_FD_206861 | JGI IMG/M metagenome (GOLD analysis project Ga0351907, IMG submission 206861) | Enriched cells from coal bed in the Powder River Basin, Montana, United States - BONCAT cells T11 rep1 HSBNCT.T11.300.1.E6 ... | reverse complement strand
CCCGGAAAAAGATCAACAGGGTTTTTATACTGAAGCATTGGTGGATTTTTTCCATAACGCCCTGGTCACTAATTAACGGAGGGATAAATCATGCTGTCAACTGAACTAATTTCAAAATACAAAAAACCGCTCATTATTCTATCTATCATGGTGTTCGCTGTTGTTGGCGTTTTTGTTGGTGCCAAAGCATTTTCAAAAAAACAGAAACCACCCGAGTTGCCGCCACTGGTCAAAACCAGCACAATTAGACTTGACGGCGCCGACCCGTCGGCGAAATATTCCGGTGAAGTCCGCGGACGGCACGAAAGCCAACTGGCTTTTCAAGTCAGTGGCAAACTGGTTCGCCGCAATGTTGAACTGGGAAGCACCGTGAACGCGGGTGACGTGCTGATGGAAATCGACCCCAAAGATATCCAACAAAATGCAAACATTACTTCGGCCCAAGTTTCATCCGCCCAATCCCAGCTCAAACTGGCCGAAAACAATTTAAAACGGTATCAAACGCTGTTTGAACAAGGCGCTGTCAGCCGGGCCGTTTTTGAACAGTATGAAAACGCTCACACAGCCGCCCAGGCGGCAGCCCGGATGGCCTCGGCCCAAAACAGCCAGGGGGCAAACCAGCTTGACTATACCGATCTCCGGGCTGTCAGGAGCGGCGTAATTTCCAGCATTTTCGTCGAAGCGGGACAAGTCGTGGCAGCCGGACAACCTGTCCTCACTTTGGTCCAGGACGGAGAGCGCGAAGTTGAAATCAGCGTGCCCGAAAACCGTTATGAAGAAATCGCCCATTCTCGGGATATCCGCGTCACATTTTGGGCCCTGCCAAAAAAAGTAACTCCGGGTCAAGTCCGCGAAATCTCGCCAATGGCTGATCCGATAACCCGAACCTATAAGGTTCGCATCCGTCTGGTTGATCCCCCGGCTGAATTGAAACTCGGCATGACCGCAAGCGTTCTCAGCTCGCTTGATAACTCAGGCAACCAGTTGTTCATCCCGCTGTCGGCGATCTATCAGACCGGAGAAACGCCGAAAGTTTGGGTCGTTCAAAATGAAACCGTCAGCTTGCGGCCCATCCGCTTGGGAACATTTGGCGAAACTTCAGTTCAGGTGCTGGAAGGACTAAAAGACCGGGAAATCATCGTTTCAGCCGGAGTGCACAAACTCAAAGAAGGTCAGAAAGTAAGGCTGGCAGGTGAACCAAAGTGAAACAGTTTAACCTGACTGAGCTCGCGTTCCGTTACAAAGAATTTGTCTATTTTTCCATGGCAATGATTTTTCTGGCCGGCATTTTTTCCTATCAGCAATTGGGACGAATGGAAGATCCTGATTTTGTGATCCGCCAGATGGTTGTTTCGGTCGCATGGCCGGGCGCCAGCGCTGAAGAAGTTGAAAAACAGGTCACTGACAAGCTGGAAAAAAAGCTTCAGGATACGCCGGGCCTCGATTATTTGCGCAGTTTTTCGCGTCCCGGACAATCCATCATCTATGTTTTGCTGAAAGAATCAACTCCGGAAAAAGACGTTCGCCCTACCTGGATGGAAGTGCGTAATCTGGCCAACGATGTAAAAACCAGTCTGCCCCAGGGCGTTATCGGTCCTTTTTTCAACGACCGCTTTGATGACGTTTTCGGCTCCATCTATGCGCTGACCGGGGATGGCTTTAATTACGAAGAACTTCGCGAACAGTCCGAAACCATTCGCCGCACACTGCTCGGCGTACCCAGCGTCAAAAAAGTTCAGCTGATCGGCGTGCAGCCGGAAAAAATCTTTATTGAAATTGAAAGCAGCAAACTTGCCAAATTGGGCATCGACCCGAACTTACTGCTGGCTTCCATCAAAACCCAGAATTCAATGACCCCTTCCGGCATGATTGAGACTGCCTCGGATAATGTTTACCTGCGTGTGAGCGGAATGTTTGAAGACGTCGAGAACCTCCGTAATATGCCGGTGCGGGCGGCAGGGAAAACTTTTCGCCTTAGCGACATCGCAAAAGTCAGCCGGGGTTTTGTCGATCCAGCCGAACCCAAAATGTTCTTCAATGGAAAACCGGCAATCGGCATTGCCCTTTCCATGGATAAAGGCGGCAACATTCTCACTTTGGGCGCCGATCTCGAAAAAACCATCCGGCAACTCCAGTCAACCCTGCCTTTGGGTTTGGAAATCGGCCAGGTTTCCAACCAACCGGATATTGTCGAAACCTCAATCGGCGAATTTGTCCGGTCCCTGTTTGAAGCTGTCGTCATCGTGCTGATTGTCAGTTTCCTCAGCCTTGGGCTTCGCTCAGGCATTGTCGTGGCTTTGTGCATTCCCCTGGTCTTGGCGGCAGTATTCGCCGGGATGGGGATTTTAGGAATCGATTTGCACAAAGTTTCTCTGGGGGCCCTGATCATGTCGCTCGGCTTGTTGGTTGATGATGCGATTATCGCAATTGAAATGATGTCGGTCAAACTCGAACAAGGCTGGAGCCGCTACGACTCGGCCTGCTATGCTTATAAAGCTACCGCCATTCCCATGTTGACCGGTACCCTGATCACCTGCGCCGGCTTTATTCCCATCGGTTTCGCCAAAGGTAACGCGGCCGAATTCTCCAGCAGCATGTTTACGGTCATCACCATGGCCATGGTAATATCCTGGTTTGCATCAGTCATCGCCGCGCCGATGTTCGGCTATGCGTTGATCAAACAGAAGGAATCCCACGATCCTCAGCACGATGCTTATGATACCAAGTTTTATCGCCAGTTTCGCCGCAGCCTCACCTGGTGTATGGAACGAAGGAAATTGGTCCTTCTTACCACTGCAGGATGCTTCATCGGTTCGTTGGTATTATTTGGCTTACTCCGTCAGGAATTTTTCCCGCCTTCATTACGCAAAGAAATTATTGTAGAAATGTCCCTGCCTGAAGGTTCGTCCATCCGGGCAACCGAACAACAGGCGACCCGCTTCGCCAAAGAATTCGACCAAGACCCGGATTTGGCCAGTTACAGTTACCATGTCGGTGAAGGCGCCCCCCGTTTTGTCCTCACCAGTGAGCCCACTTTGCCGAATAACAACTACGCCCAATTCATTTTTGTGGCCAAAGATTTGGAAGCCCGCCAACGATTGAACGAAAAAGCCAATACGATTCTAGCCGAAAAATTTTCTGAAGTGAAGAGCCATGTCAAGCTGCTCCAGACCGGCCCCCCTTCTTCTTATCCCGTTATGCTGCGCGTCAGCGGCAACGAACAGGAAAAAACAAAACAGATCGCCCAAAAAGTCGGCGACTTCATGAACAACCAGGTCTATCTTACTGATGTGAATTTCGATTGGCTGGAAAAATCAAAAACCATGCGCCTCGCTGTGGATCAGGACAAAGCCCGGATGCTTGGCATCGATAACCAAACCCTGGCCAGTAGTCTGCAAATGCAACTTTCCGGCGCCACAGTCGCCGAGTTCAGACAAGAAGACAAAACCGTTTCCATCGTGTTTCGGATGGATCCACAAGATCGCAACGACCTGTCCCGAATTAAAGATCTGCCGATTCATATTGGCGCCGGAAAATTCATCCCACTCGGCCAAATCGCCAACATCAGTTATGGCAGCGAACAAGGCCTGATCTGGCGGCGCAATCTGAAACCGACCATTACCGTCCAGGCTGAACTGAAAGACGGAATCACCGGCAACGATGCAACCGCCAAAGTTTTCAAAGCGCTGGAACCGCTTAGAAATAGTTTGCCGCCGGGTTATCGCATTGACGTGGGCGGTTCTTTGGAGAACAGTAATAAATCGATTGATTTTCTGCTGAAACCGGTTCCTATCATGATTCTGGTCATTGTGTTCCTGCTGATGCTACAGTTGCAGAAAGTCTCACTGATGTTTCTTACGCTGTTGACTGCGCCGTTGGGCATTATCGGCGTGGCCATATTGATGCTGATCACTTTCAAACCGATCGGCTTTGTTGCCGAACTGGGAATCCTGGCCCTCGGCGGCATGATTATCCGCAACTCGGTTATCCTGATTGATCAAATTGAATGCCATATTGCTGCCGGTCAAGCTCCCTGGAGTTCCATCATCGACTCCGCAGTGCTTCGCTTCCGGCCGATCATTTTGACGGCAGCCGCTGCGACCCTCGGCATGGTTCCCTTGATGCCGAGCACCTTCTGGGGTCCTATGGCCATCGCCATCGCCGGTGGTCTGATCGGCGCAACCATTCTGACCCTCTTGGTATTGCCGGTCATGTACGCAGCCTGGTTCAAGATCTATCCGGATACTCCGGCGAAACCCGCGACTACGGAATAGGCTGGCAGATTTAGTTTCAGTTTATGCGACTCCCATCTCGGAAAACAAAAAAAGAATGGTCATGTCGAACAACTACTTCGACATGACCGTTCTTTTTTAGGCTGGAGAAGAAAACGTTATGAAATCATTTCCACAATCTGAGCTGGTGTTTTCCCTGCAAGACCGAGCTTTTCAAGCGTTCGGCCTTCTTTCCATAAATCACGGCCCAAGACAATATTGCCGACCTCCACGATCGCGATGGTTGCGATCGTTTTTTTTGGCTCCGAACAGCAGTTGTTAAGCGTCATCCCTTATTTTTTGCCGGAGGGAAACCCCCAGCCTTCAGCCTGTGAAAACCCGGCGCAAAGCGAAATGATTTTAAACCCCTCGGCGGTGAGAGGCGCCGTGGCCATCGCTGCCAACTGCCCGCTCTTGCAGCACAGTATCAGTCTTTTTTCTTTCGGCAAATCTGGAATCCGATTCTTCAGTTCATCAAGCGGCGCACTGATGGAGCCTTTGATATGAGTTTTTGTGTAATCTTCAAGGGGCCTGAGATCTACAAACGCATATTTATCAGGGGATCCATCCGACAGTTCTTTTACGTCCGCATTGGGCACGATGAGCGTTTTCACAGTGTGCTGCCTGGCAATCGCCAGCAAGTTCGCCTGTATCCCGCGCAGAATCGCGGCCGCTTTCGGATCAGAAGGCAATTTGTTTTTTGCCGGAACAAACGTAGTTTTGACCGACTCCATGCTAAACCCGGCTTTTTCCATCAGAGGAAAGCCTCCGTTGATGAAAATCGCCTGGTAACCGAATGCTTTCAGCGGTACCATCGCTAAAGCTGAACTCTGCCCGGTATAGCAGTACAAAAGAAGTTCCTTGTCTTTGGAAAGATTGTCGATATTTTCCGCCAAACCGATGATGCTCAGGTTGACAGCGCCCTTGACGTGTTGCCGGGCATAATGTTCCGGCGCACGCAGGTCGATGATCAAATAGGAACTTTCTTTCCCTGTCAGCCGTTCTTTGGCCATGGTCGGATCAATGGGAAACGCATTCTCACGCACTTCTTTCAGCACTTTTTCATACGCCTCCCACGTAGCCTGCCGAATTTCCCGCGAAAAATCGGGTTTTGTAATTTCCACAGGCCTGGAAGACGGAGCCGCTGGAGTATTTGGCTGCAATCCACAACCGAAACCGAAAAGGAGGAATACAACAATCAGCAACAGAACCGGCCAAGTGAACCTGCGTGTTTTAATCACAGTTATCCCCTCTTCCAAATATTTGCGATGAAAATGGAGCGATGGCAAGATATGGGTTACCTACTTCCACCGGCTCGGCCGGCTCGATCCCGCATTTTTTACTCCCGTTTATTCCAATATCTTCCGGCAACCGGCACAAATTTGTCAACAACTACCTACAATTCTTCTTGCTTTCCCACGATCCGATTATCTCAACAACGACACATCCGTTCGACTTAGTTATGAACTATTGTTTATTTAAAGTATAGGTAATAATGCCTGCCAAGTCAATCACACAAAATGGGAAAAGTGCTCCCCGCCCTATTGCCGATGAAGCCGTGGCGCCGCCTCGACCAGTTGCCGGGTATAGGGATGAACAGGATTCGTGAACACTGCACTCGACAAACCGGTTTCCACGACACAGCCGTCTTTGAGCACAATGGCCCGGTCGCTGATCTTTCGCGCCAGGGCTATATCGTGCGTGATAAACAGAATTGCCAGGCCGCGCATATCCTGCAGCCGCATGAGCAACCGGATAACCCGTGCCTGAACGCCCGCATCGAGTGACGCCGTAATTTCATCGGCAATCAGCAGCTTCGGTTCGAGAATCAGCGCCCGGGCGATTGCGACCCGCTGCGCTTCGCCGCCGCTGAGCTGATGAGGATACCGCCGCAGGAAATTTTCTGTTGAAGGCAGGTCGACCTCGGCCAGAGTCCGGCAAACTTTCCCGTCCCTTTCCGCTTTTGGCCCCCGGTTATGGATGTCAAGCGGCTCCCGGACGATCTCGCCGACATTCAGCCGATGACTGAAAGCTTCCTTCGGGTTTTGAAATACGAGCTGAATCCGTTCATAAAACTGATGCCGAGCCCAGCCATCCTTCCCGTCGATCCGAAAAGTTCCCCCGTCAGCCGGCCACAAGCCCATCAGCGTTTTTGCCAGCGTCGTCTTGCCAGAGCCGCTTTCACCGACAAGGGCCAAGGTTTCCCCTTCATACAGGGTCAGTGAAATCCCTTGCAGGATTGTCCGGCCTTCCAGTTGCTTTTTCAAACCCGCGACTTCAAGCATCGGCACGATGCCGCCCCGGTGGCAGGCCACGGCACGGCCGCCGGTTTTGGTTTCAAGTGCCGGAACCTCAGCGGCACAGGCCTCAATCCGCTGACTGCAGCGCGGGTGAAAGGCGCAGCCGGGAACCCCGCTTGACGCATGTCCGGGAATGCACTGGATGTCCTTGAAGGTCGTCATATCGGGATACGCCCGCAGCAAGGCCCGGGTATAAGGATGACCGGGCGAAGCGAACACTTCGGCGCACGGGCCGGTTTCCACGATACGTCCGGAATACAGGACCGCCACCGTATCCGCGACCGTCGCCGCCGTCGCCAGGTCATGGGTAATCAGCAGATTGGTCCGTCCCCGCAGCGTCGATTCCAAGATCCGCAGCACCTGCGCTTTGCCGGGCGGATCGAGTGAAGATGTCGGTTCATCCAAAATCAGCAAGCCCGGCTCGTTTACCAGCGCCATCGCAAGCAATACACGCTGCTGCTCTCCGCCGCTGAGCCGGTGCGGGTGCAGCCGGTGCCGGTCAGCATCCAGCCCCACGACGGCCAGAGTCTCAGCGGCTTTGGCTTTTGCCGCTTCCTTCGTCACGGGAAAATGAACCCGCACGGCCTCGGCCACCTGCTCAACCGCGGTATGCAAAGGGTGCAGCACTTCACCGCCGTTCTGATGAACGAGAGCCACTAGCCGCCCCCGGACATCCCGCAGTTCTTCCTCGGTACACTTTAGCAAATCCCGGTCCTGCCAGCGTACCGAGCCTGTCACCGTATCCCCGGCCAGTCGCAGCAGACTGAGCCCCAGCGTCGTTTTTCCCGCGCCGGACTCACCGATCAGGGCAAGCGTCTCTCCCTGTTTTACCGTCAGGGAAATGCCGTGCAATATCTCTTCTTTTCCGTAGGCAACCTGTAAGTTTTCAATCTGCAGCATGGGTTTCCTCCAGTCCCGTCCCGATGAGCGCAAACGCCAATACCAGCGAGGATACGGCAATCCCCGGCGGCAGCAGCCACCAGCTCCAGGCATCTAGATACGTAAATGCCAGCGCCTGCTGAATCATCCGGCCCCAGCTCTGCGCCAGCGGGTCACTGATGCCGAGAAAAGCGAGCCCCGCTTCCAAAAACACCGCCCGGCGGGCGTCATGAATCATTGCCGCCGACAGCACCGGCGCAAGATCAGGCAAAACATGACGCCTGAGCAGATACCAGCGGCCCGCGCCGAAAGTCCGCGCTGCCGTCACCGGCCCTGATTCCCGGAGCAATAACGTCTGGGACCGCAGAAGCCGTCCCGTACCCGGCCAGAAGAAAAAAGCCAAAATGCCAATCAGTGTGAACGAGCCCGGCTGCAGATAGGCTGCCGCCAGCATCGCCGCCAGAATCGGCGGAATCACCAAGCCGACATCCATCATCCGGACCGTCAACCGTTCGACACTACCACCCACAAGGGTCCCACCGGCTCCGAGCAGCGCGCCGAGCAACGCCGAAACAAAAGCTGCGCCGATCGCCACGCCGAGGGACGTTCGCGCTCCCGCCATCAGCTGGGACAGCAAATCCTGCCCCACGTCGTTCGTGCCCAGCCAGTGCGCAGCAGATGGCGGCAAAAAAGCCTTCCCCGCGTAAGCCTCCGGCGCATACGGCGTGAGAAAAAAACCGGCCAGCGCAACCGCTGCCCAGAAAATCAAGAGGTACAGGCCCAGGAGGCCCGGGCCTGATTTCAGCTTCTTTCCGTATTGGATATGCATGCGGTTTTAACCCTCGGATCCAGAATCGGATAGAGCAGCTCCACAAAAAAATTAACCCCCAGCACCGTCACCGACGCCAGCAGCAGAATCCCCTGCAGCAGGGGATAATCCCGGGCTGCCAGAGCCCGGTGCAGCAGTGTCCCCATGCCAGGATAGCCGAAAACGACTTCAATCATCAAAATCCCTGCGAACAGATGCGACAAGTGAAGCCCAGCAGACGTAGCCGCAGGCAGCAGCACGCTGCGCCCCAGGTGCCGATAGCGGATGGAACCTTCATCGCAGCCCTTGCTCCGGGCCGTGCGGAGAAACGGCGCTTTCAGCAGAAGGGCCGCCGAATTGCGGCAAAGCAGATACAGGGTTGTCATCCGCGCCAGAACCAGCGAAGCAAGCGGCAACGCCAAATGCCGCAGCACATCGAGCCCCCAGGCCCAGCCTGCCTGCCCGCCGTAGACCGTAACCGCGCCGCCGAGAGGAAACAGCGGCCAGATCACGGCGAAGCCGAGCAGCAGCAGTGCGCCGACAAAAAAATCCGGCACGCCGCCGACCAGCATCAGTCCGGCAAACAGTCCCTTGTCCCACCGGCTCCCTTTGCGCGAGCCGCTCTCCAGCCCCAGCACAAAGCCGCCCACAGTGGAGATCAAAAGCGAGGCGCCCGCCAGTAAAATCGTCCACGGCAGGAAACCGGCCATGACTTTACCCACAGGGGCATTGAAATAATACGACCAGCCGAGATCAGCCCGCAAAAGAGAAGCAAAATAGGCGACAAACTGAGTGCCCCAACTCTGGTCCAATGCAAAACGGCGATAGATTTCCGCTTTCATCTCCGGCGTCATGCTTAGCGCCGCTTCTTCACCATAAATCGCCAGAAACGGGTCTCCCGGCAACAGGCGCGGCAAAACAAAACCCAATGAACAGAGGAGAAAAAAGGCAATCGCATAATCCGTCAGCAGTCTGGAAATCCGCATTCTGCTCCTCCCGTCCGAGACTACCAGCCCCGGTGATACGGTTCCGCACAGGCAAGGCAGACCTTCTTGCCTGCTGCCAGGCGCAAGCGGGGTTCCATCGTTACTTCGCCGCAAGCTTCACAGGGGAAAGAATCAAAAATTCGGGCCCGTTCCGGCACGGGGAAGGTCGGCTGCCTGCAGTCAAACAGTTCCTCATCCGCCGCTTCCATCATCCAGCGCATCCTCTCGTTCTTCTGCACTTCGAACTGTGCTTTCTCCGCGGCTGTGGCCGTTCCCTCCATCACTTTTTTCCGCAGGGCAATGACTTCCGGCGTGTTCGTTCCCGCCTGGCCTTTGAATACCAGCCGGACAGCCTTTCCGGTGTCGCGGCGGAAGATCGTAAAAGCTTGCTTGCCCTGGTCGCGGAAGATCAGGTTGCCTTTGCCGAAGCTGCAGCCGAGCAGCCACTGGATCGCATCCACGCCGCAGGCGTCGTTCTCCACGACCGCGACCAGTTCCTCATCCTGGTCCCGGTGAAGGTCCAATTCCTTTACGGCCAGCTTCGCGGCCCGATAGCCGATGATCAGGCCGGGACAGATATGCCCGTGAAAAGTGACGGCCGCTTTCAGGTCCTCGGGCATCGCGAACACTGTCATAATAAATAATCCCCCTTTTGTTGCGTCAACTATTCGGTTTTTCTGCAAAAACAATTAGTTACCCTGAACGAATATCAGCTTGTTTTGTGGGATCGGTGCTCCGTTGCCCACACCCTGGAACGTGTGCCACAAACGGACCTTATCGTTGGAAGCCCAGTAGGAACGCGGATAATACAACGGCAAGTCCGGCAGGTCACGCGCGCCCAGTTCCTGCACTTTCCACACCCATTTCTTTCTGAGTTCCGGATTCATTTCCATGCGTGCCTGCTTGATCGCTTCCTGAAATTCGGGCCCGCCTTGCCACCTTGCACCAAAGAAAATATCGCGGGTATATAACCGGCTGAAAGCTTCCGGATCACAGCCCAGTCCGCCGGTGCCGGTCAAGGACAGCTGGAATTGCCAGGCTGACTGTCGGCTGTCGACCGTCTTCGGGTCCATCACCCGCAGGTCCACTTCGATTCCCGCCTGCGCCAGCTGGTTCTTGATAAATTCTCCCTGCCGCTCCGACGGCGCGCCGGTCATGCCCATGGCGCCCGACGCTGCAAGCAATTCGAGTTTTAGCGGCTGTCCGCCCTTCGTCCAGCGGTTTCCCTCCAGCTTGTATCCGGCCTTCTGCAGCAGTTCTGCAGCCCTCTGCCGGTCAGGGGGATACCAGCGGGTCACTTCCGGGTTGGCCCACAGAGTGTTGGGCGGCGCAAGCCCCGGACTGCCGGGCATTCCGTGTCCGCGCAGCGTTGTCTGCACAATGGCGTTTCTGTCAATCAAGTATCCCAGCGCCTGACGCACTCCGGCTTGATCGAGCGGCGGCTGCCGATGGTTCATCAGCATCTTGGCGACCCAGTCCCCTTCGTTTGAGACAATGCGAAATCCTTCTTTTTCAAGAGATCAGCCATATCCGGCGGTATTTGGGCCATGTCCACTTCACCCCGTTTCAGGGCCGCCAGCGACATTTCCCCAGTCAGCTTCACAAAACGGATTTCCTTGATTTTCGCCTCGCCCAGATAGTGGCCCGGGACCGCCGCAAAACGATAGGTCCCATGTTCCCGGCTATATTCGAGGAGCTGATAGGGCCCGGTGCCGATCAGCGATGCCGGCCCTTTGAAAGTCCTGGGGTCTGCAAGCTCTTTCCAGATGTGCTCCGGCAATATGGGAATGGACGCTGCAATATAGTCGAGAAACGGCGCGTACGGTTCGTCCAGGTACAGCTTGACTTCCCGGTCGCCGAGAGCCACCGCCTTTGCAACCTGACTCGTCGAAATATAGGGATAAGGATGCCTGGCGTAGTATTCGAAGGAAAAGACCACGTCCCGGGCTGTGAACGGCTTGCCGTCATGCCACTTCACCCCGTTGCGCAGGGTGAAGCGCCAGGCTTTCTCTTCCGGCAGCCACTGCCAGGACTCGGCCAGCCCTTTGCCGTAGCCCTTCTCGTCTTTCCAGACCAGGCTGTCAAAAACCAGCGTCATGCGGATATATCCCGGCCCCCGCAAATAGTGACCGAAGGGATTTGGCACGCCCCAGTCGCCGGTCGTGTCGGCGACGGTAAGGATAGCCGGGTCACTCTTTGCTTGCGGCGCAACAGCCTTTTTGTCCTCCGCCCGGCTGCCGCAGCCAGAAACCAGCAGCAGGATAAACGCAGCCAGGCAGATATACAGCAGATGAGATTTAATTTTTCCGATTGTCGTTTGCAAAAAATCAACCCCCTCGTTGCATAAAGAAAAACCATGAAGAAATCGGTTTCCTGGTGAAACCGACAAACCTTCATGGCTTATCGCCTGTTTCTCTTATCCCTGCTCAGCAAGGTTCGGCAGTGCATCCCGCCATGTAAATCATAACGGGAGATGTTGGCGATGTCAAGCGCCTGAAACCAGCTTTTTCACAGCTTCATCCCAGTCCCTTATCTTCGCACCCGTTCCATCGTCCACACACTGACGCCGACGAGTACAAGCACATAAGCGGTCAGATTAATCCAGGAAGCAAGGGGAGCCTCCCCGCCGGCGCCGATCGCCCGGAGTGCGTACGTACAGTGTGTAAGCGGCAATAATTCAATGATCGTGCGAACCGAATCAGGCAGTTTACTGATATTGAAAAACGTTGCACAGAGAAAAGACATCGGCAGCAACACATATGTGCTGAAATTACCCATACCTTCATGAGAGTTAATCAACATGGACGCCACAAAACCCAGCCCGGAAAACGCCATGCAGTTCAACACCACAACCAATGCGAACTGAAAATTTACGAAAAAGCGCGCGCCAAAAAGATACGACAATACGATGATAATTGCTGAAGAAATTAGTCCCCGCAGGGTTCCCGATAGTATTTTGCCAAGAACGAAGGCTACAGGACTGATGGGCGCCACCAAATATTCTTCCAGTGTTTTGTGATACAGGCGGCTCATATTCAAAGGCGATCCTACGGAATCAAAACTGATATTCATGGAATTCAACGCCAAAATTCCTGGAACGATGAAATCAAGATAACTGCCGCCCTCGAACTGCACATTGCGCCCAAGTCCCCACCCAAACGCCACCAGGCAAAGTACCGGCGTCACCATGCGGGAAAAAATGAAGGTTTTCATACGTTGCTTGAGAACAACCCAATCCCGCCAAAAAACCGTCGAAATATCCTGAAGCACTAATCGATCACCTTTCTTCCCGTCATTTCAACAAAGACATCTTCCAGATTGGAGCGCCGGATGGTCGCGGTCAGAGTCAGTGTCCCGGCAAAGCCGGCTGCCTCTCTGCGGTCATGGAAAAAACGTGTCTGGCGTCCGCCTCCCTCCATTCATTCCACCACATATTCACCCGTGCGCCGTTTAAGTTCTTCCGGGCTGTCCAGCGCAATCAACCGCCCTTTTTCCAGAATGGCCACTCGACCGCATAATGCCTCGGCTTCTTCGATGTAGTGAGTCGTCAGCAATACTGTAAATTTTTCATTCTGTAAGCGCCGAATCAAATCCCACAGTTTCCGTCGAACTTGCGGATCGAGACCGACCGTCGGTTCGTCGAGAAACAGAATTCGGGGACGGTGGAACAAGGCCCGGGCAATCATCAGACGCCGTTTCATCCCGCCGGACAAGCTCTGCACTTTGTCGTGGACGCGATCCTGCAACCCGACATACTCGAGGAGTTCGTCCATCCGAAGTGTTCGGTCAGCTAACGACATATGATGCAACCGACCATGCAGATCCAGATTTTCACCCACCGACAGGTCCGGGTCAAGGTTGAAATGCTGCGGTACAATACCCAGCATGGCCTTGACTTGCTCTTCGTCAGCAGGCAACTTACAGTTGTTGATTTGAATCTCGCCTGCGGTCGGCCTCGTCAGCATGGTCAGCATGCGGATGATCGTTGTTTTCCCTGCCCCGTTGGGGCCGAGCAGTCCGAACACTTCACCTGATCCGATCTCCAAATCCAGATGATTCACCGCCAACCGGTCGCCGAATCTTTTTACCAGGCCCTTGATCCGTATCATCATATAGCCTCAATTCTTTTCCCCCGTTCAGCCTGCAAAAATTTCGATCACTACCTGGTTTTCTTCCACACATGGATCAAATAAGATCCGATCACTTCTCCGCTGTCCATCTGCAACGGCGCTTCCATCCCCACGATGTGGGTTTCATTGACCGCCACCGCCACACAGGGGCCTTCCGTTCGCAGAACGTCCAGCACTTCCATTTCCGGAGTGGAGAAAACCACCATGCCATGCACCCCGGGATCCTTGGTCCGGATATTACGCCCAACCGCCACCGCCAGATAATTTCCGGCAACCTGCAGTTCCTCCGCCATACCGCCCAGCTTGCGACGTTTACGTATTATCCCGTCGCGGTCGAACAAGAATACGCTGTTGCTCTGCGGATGTTCCACAGGCGTCGACAGTTGCCAGTTGGCCCGGTTGTACGTGTTGCCGGTTGAAAACGCCACATACTCACCAATGTGCCGAACATGCAATCCTGTAGCATTGACGTAAACCCCCTGAATCAATTGTGGTGCGCTAAGCGTTCGGCTCCACAGCACCTTGCCTTCGGAATCAAGCAAAAACGCCCGTCCGTCCGCAGACACCCCGCCGAGAAATTTTCCATCCGCCGATATCTCTGGCCCAAATCGCATATTGGTGCGATCATACGGCGCCACCGGCGCCAAGCCCCGACTCCAGCGCAGTTCACCCGTCCGCGCATCATACGCATAAATATTATCTTTAAACTTTCGTTCAGGTCCCGGCGTATAGTCCGAAGTTGCAAAAGCTACTGTATCCCCGGCCTCGTCCACATCACACCAACTGACCCACACGTCGATATTATGATCGCGTGGAAAGAGCGTCATCGCTCCCTGACTGTCAAATTTATAGACACGGGCAAAGTAGTAAGTCTTGCCGCTCGGCCTTCGTATGGAACGTAAGGCCACTGCATAGACATTGCCGGCGCCGTCGGCATGGATCGACATAATCCCGGGAAAAGTCCGCTGCCTTATATCCACGCCCAATTCCACGACGCTTGCCTTGCGCCAGCGTTCTGTTCCGGTTGCTGTCTCCAGGCAGATGATCGCTCCCTGCTGGCTGTTCTCGCCAACAATAATCGAACGGCTGTCCCGGGAGAATTCCAATGCGCTGATCTTGCCCATACCGATTTTTCGACGCCACAACAGGGAACCTTTTAAATTTATCAGCAACACTTCACCCGATTCACTCCCGACGACAATTCTCGACCCGTCCGGCGACAATCGGACCAACCCTGGAGTTGATCCCATTTGCTTATAGCCCCGGATTTCCACTTTTCCCAGTGGGATTTCGGCGATTTTTTCATACCTCCCAGCTTGGCTGAGGCTTTTCATCGGTGCCGACAACCCGTCGGCAGGCTGCAGTTCCGGAAAGATATGCACAGCCAGAAGAGCCAGGCTGCATAGAAAGACCGTGAACAAAGCACCCGTTATGATTTTCTGATTCCTTGTATTCACAACCACACCGCCATAAAGTCATAAACATTCCGTAAATCGGGGAAATAGGCAATTCCGTTGAACTGCAGCGAATACAGGATTTTCAGTGCAGCCCCGGCTGAAATTCCGGCAAACACAACCATACATGCCCCTCTCTCAACAAGCGGCCATTGCTCCATATAGGTCTGGCTTCCTCGTCGTCCGAACCCCCTGCTCTCCACGGACAAAGCCAATGTAGCCGCCCGCCGCAAGGCTCGCGCCAAAATCGGAAACAACACATAAAACGCAGTCCGAATCCAACGAACCGGGGAAAAAGAACGGATCGGCTCAAATCCGCGCAATCGCTGCGCAGTCAATACGACCGCCGTTTCTTGGAAAACCACCGGTAAAAAACGCAGGCTGGTAATCAGCATAAACGCTATTTCATACGGCATTTTCCACTGCAAAAAACATTGCAGCAACTGTCGGGGATCGGTAGTCCAACAGATCAGCAATCCGCACGCCAGCATGATCCCCGAACGCAACGCCTGCACCGCGCCGTGCTCCAGCCCTTCGCGATAGACGAAAACGCCTCCCGTCAGTTCGCCGATCCACGGTGCAACCGGAGAGACCAGACAAGCGATGATTGTCCGCGGCTCCTGATTGTAAAACAAGGCCTGGCTCAGCATGGCGCCCCAGATTCCGACCAATAAAAAGATGATCAGCACTTTCCACCGCTCCACGGAAGAACGCGCAACCCCATGGAATCCCAAAGCGACCAAAAAAAACAAAAATAAAGGACGCTGCCCCTCGAGTCCCACAGCGAAAACCACCATCGCCGCCAGCAGCACCAGCTTGGTCCGTACATCCAGACGGTGGACCGGCGTATCAGCCGGCGTAGCTTCCCATACTTGCCTGTTGTACATGCCGGACCACCTCCTCCACGCACAGCGCGCAACCGCCATATAATTCACGGGACACTTTCATGGCCGCCGGCGCTCGCAAACCCGCCGAGAGAAGAACCGATTCGTTGGAAAAAACTTCGCGCGGCGGAGCATCCGCCACCACACCGCCCGCCGTCATCACGACCGCCCGCTGGGCATAACGGGCGGCGACTTCAGTGTCATGCGTACAGAAGATGACAGTACCGCCGCCGCCCGTATATTCCTGCAGCAAACCGATGATATCGTCGATATGTCCCAAATCCTGACCGGTCGTCGGTTCGTCCAGCAACATGACTTCCGGTCGACAGGCCAACAGCGCCGCAATAGCCACCCGGACCCGTTGTCCCTGGCTCAATGCCAATGGAAACCGATCTTCCATTCCGTGCAAGCCCATCTGTTGCAGCAACCCCCGCCAATCCGCGCCACTCCGTCCTCTGGCGGCTCCATGCCGGATTCCAAAGGTAATCTCAGCTTCCACCGTGGAGTTGAACAGCATCAGATCAGGGTTCTGCATGACCATACCCACCCGGTGATCCAGCCCTTTGATTACTTGCCCGTGTACCCGCACTTCCCCCGACTGGGTTCGGATCAAACCACAAATATGGTGCAACAGCGTCGACTTTCCGGCGCCATTGTTACCCATCAGGGCCACAAACTGGCCGCGCGGAATCGACAGATCAATTCCCTTGAGGATCTGGCGCCCTTTGGGGTCATATCGGAATTCCAATCCCCGAATATCGATTCCTGCGGTTGCAGGTTCTGTCGGCAAATTGGCTTCCTCGCCAGGAACGACCTTGCCGCAATGAGGATACCCTCGTCGTATATCCCGCACCGCATCCTCCACTGCTGCGCTGTCCGCCGCCAGACCGAGCCCGTGGCAGATATGCACCGGCTGGGGAATTCGCAACCCCAGCCGCAGAAAAACCTCCGGATCGCGAAATGCTTCCTGGCGCGTCCCCTGCCATACAATATTGCCGTCTTCCATAACCAGCACACGCCGGCACAATGGCATCACTTCATGCAGGCGGTGTTCCACCACAATGATGGTCATGCCCATTTCGCGGTTCAACTTCCGCAATACCTGCAGTAGCTCCATCGCGCCGCGTGGGTCCAGCTGGCTGATCGGCTCGTCCAGCGCCAATATCCGTGGTCGCACGGCCAAAACAGACGCCAACGCCAATCGTTGCCTCTCGCCGCCGGACAGGGCATGCACGCTGCTTTGCTCCCGACCGGACAATCCGACCCACGACAGCGTTTCCGCGACGCGCAGCCGAACCATTTCCCGTTCCATCCCCACGTTTTCCAAGGCAAACCCGACTTCATCCGCGACTGTGGTCGAAAAAATCTGATCATCCGGATTTTGAAACATCAGTCCCACTGTCCGGCTCAGCTCCGCCACCGAAGAATGAAGCGAATCGATTCCGTTCACCCGGACACTGCCGCACAGCGTCCCGCCGATTTCATGCGGAATCAAGCCGTTGAGCACTTTGAGCAATGTGCTTTTGCCGCAGCCGGTCGGACCGGTGCACAGGATGAAATCTCCGGCGTCGATCTGCAGGTTGATATTATCAATACTGGGTTTTTGCCGCGTTTTATAGACAAATGACAACTTACTGCATTCCACAATGCCGGTCATTGTTCAATCACTCCCCACGTCGGCCAGCCGGCTGCCCAACAGCAGCCCGCAGGATGCCCCGATCATCGTATAAAAAAATCCATTGACCGCCATCACCATATAAATGTACCAATCCGCATAATAAAATCGGTATAGCACCGACATCCCCTGCATGGTCACATAGGTGGCGGCCGTATCCGCCAGGGCGCAAGCCAGCGCCAGCATCACCATCCGGCGAATCGTTAATCCCGCCGGGGTTGCATCCTGCATCCGCGCCGAGGTAATCCCGGACAACGCCAAGGTGATTTCCAGCAGAAAAGCATTGACCCCGTAAGAAATCAGCACAATTGGCGACATGTGCCCGAATGCCACCATTCCGAGCAGCAGACGGATCGCCGCCATCAGACTGATCACTCCATGCAACGGAATCAACGTGATCAGCGCACCGGTCAACATATACAGCATGATCCCGCTGAACATACCGGTGATTAAAAAACCGAACGGTCCCATAAAAATATGAAAAAAATCGTTCAGCAACGTGGACGGAACATTCACCACCGCGAAAGCACACGTGCCGAACAGGGCGATCGTGATCAGGCGGCGCGTTTTCATCCCGGCCAGTACTATCGGCAACCGTTTGAGGATCACCAGCAAAAAGATCAGCAGCAACGCCAGCGCAATGCCCAAAGTCATCAAAGCCCGACTGTTTTTTTTGATTACCGTGATCGGGATTTCCCGGGACCATATCTGGGCCTCTCCGTCTTCCACCATCACTCGGAGCCAATAATTACCTTCCATCAGCAACGTTTCGTCTGCATAAATCGGCAAATGCAAGCGTTGCCTGATTTCACCGGTCAACGCGACAAAGGCGGTCAATCGCTCCTGCTGGGCCGCCATGGCGCCTGCGCCGTCGTTATCCGAATTGCTGCCCGGAGTATACAGCCCGGGAACACGCTGTCGGGTATTACGATCCAGCAGTTCGGCTTCCACCATGACCAGTTTCTGCTGTCCCGCCGGATTGCTGAAATCCAGGCCCATGTGCGTCACAGGATGAATGGCTTCGATTTCCTGATTGGATGCACCCTTCCCCCGCAACACATTTTTGAAGTAATCCAGCGAACGATCACGTAACACCAACGCATTGCCGTTAAGTTTTTCGTCTCGTTTGCCTTCTTTGTCCAAAGGCAGGACAATGCTTTCAAAAACCGGCCTTTGCGAATGACGGACACCCCTGGCATGCGGCGCAACCGTCAAAGCTACTTCCTGTTCCTTTTCACCGGCCTTGATTGTAATACGCAGATTTCCCGTCGCCATTTTTTCATCCAGCTGCAACGTCAACAAGTCAAACCACTGCCCATAACCACCGGGTAACTCGATACGCCGGGATAACATTTGACTGCCGAAACTTACGCCAACCTGCCAATGTTCAGACTGACCGGTAACGGCAATTCCCTGCGGCAGCGTAATCGTCACGGGAATTTGCCGAGGCTTCGGCGAAATATTTTCAATGCTAAATATGGCGCGGGTCGTTTCACCCGGCGCCACCGTTGTCTGTTTTCTTCCGAGGGAATAAGGGACTTCCAGTAGGACACTCAGTCCCGCCGCCATCGCCACACCAAAAAAAACAAAGCAATAAACAAGAATTGCCATGATTATCAGCTTCAACCGAAACATCCAGGGAATATTCCGCATATTTTTTTCCTACCTCTGCTAACGCAAGTCAAATACTATCGGCAACGTAGCCCAGGCCGCCACCGGAGACCCTTTCTGCAAGGCCGGGCTGAATCGCCATGACTGAACCGCTTGCCGCGCCGCTGTGTCCAGCTCCGAATAGCCGGAACTGGCGACAATCCTTACTTCTTCCACCCGTCCTGCCGTATTGACGAGAATCTGAAGCCTCACGGTTCCTTCCCATCCTTT
>Ga0351907_1126_pt1 | contig 19426 bp, 16 predicted proteins | sample BONcelHT113001E6_FD_206861 | JGI IMG/M metagenome (GOLD analysis project Ga0351907, IMG submission 206861) | Enriched cells from coal bed in the Powder River Basin, Montana, United States - BONCAT cells T11 rep1 HSBNCT.T11.300.1.E6 ... | reverse complement strand
GAGTTCCTTGGCAATTTCTTCGGTAGAAGCTATCTCGCCGGTAAAAGTTGAAGGAAAATACAAGACTTTCTATCCTGAAAGTTGGTTTGGCACATATGCGCTGATGGAATTTGACAAAGTGGCTCCCTCACCGGGCGTCAACTGGTTTGTCGATGAAGTGCAGGACTGGTTGCCAAGGGCGCAGCGAGAAGGATGGATCGTAAGATTCAAACCTGCCGAAGCTGTTGCCGGAGCCATCATTATTGGCTATAATCAAGATCTCGCCTGGGTAGGGGTTGCCCGTGAAGTGACGGATCAGGGTCTGATTTTTGAAACGGTTATGGGAAACAAAGGGAAACCTGACCGTTACTGGATGCGTTTTTCAGAAATCGGTTCGTTAATTCATTTTAAAGGTTGTATCTTGCCCCGCCTCAGTCCTTCGTTCAAGATATCCGGTCCAATGCAGGATTTTAAGGGAGTTAGTGGTTCCACTGGAAATGCATGGCCGGTTCAGGAATTTGACAGGACAGCTCCCAAACCGGGCTTTAACTGGCAGGGTCCCGAAAAGGCCTGGAGCACTGAAGCTGAACGCAGGGGATGGGTCGTTGAAAGAAACCCTGCATTGGTGCAACCGGGGGCACTGATTGTATTTGTCCATCCGGTTTCAGGCCAAGTCAGGATTGCGTTCGTGAGATACTTATTCAGGCCGGTAGTGGTTTTTGAATATGTTGATCCGACGTACAGGAGGGTTGTCACATCCCGTTTGTCTTTAGAGCAATTAATCGATAAGAATGCCTTTGGCGGTTTTGTTTTTGAATCGGTAATCTTACCGGTGCGGAAACGTAAATAATAAATTCGACCAAAGGCGCAAGTTCAAATAGTCCCATGCATCATGGAGAGCCGCCGTTGAATTTGAACGGTGGCTTCATTTCGCTTTTCTGTGCGGAGTCGATGTCAGGAAATGGTCGGGGATTCAGCAGGATTGTCAAATGTAAGTGAACTGGAGGAACAAAGGCCCGATGAGTATCAAAGAGCTGATCAAACAACAGAAACGGATGGTTTCGTGTGAGATATTCCCCCCCAAGCCGGATTATCCGATCGAAACAATCTTTTCCACACTGGATGCACTAACTGCGATGCAGCCGGATTACATCAGCGTGACCTATGGCGCCGGAGGGAGTTCTTGCGCCCGTACTGTCCAGATTGCCGCCAAGGTGAACAATGATTACGGGGTGGATACTTTGGCCCACCTGACCTGCGTCGGTGCAGGCAAGCAAGCGACGGATGCGGTGCTGGAACAGCTGAAGCAGAACAATATATCGAATGTGCTGGCCCTGAGAGGGGATCTGCCGCCGGAAATCCCCTGCGAATCCGGCGAAGAATATCATGAGTATGCCAAAGATTTGATTGCCCATATCAAAAGCAAGTATGATTTTTGCATAGCTGCCGCAGCCTATCCCGAAGGTCATCCCCGCTGCTCTTCATTGGCTCTGGACAGAGAACATCTGAAGCAGAAAGTCGAAGCCGGTGCGGATTTTTTGATTACACAGCTGTTTTTCGACAATCGTTCATTTCATAGGATGCTTGATCAATTGCAGCGGATTGGCGTGAATTGTCCAGTATCCGCAGGGATCATGCCGGTACTGAACGCAGCCCAGATCAGGCGGATCACAGAGCTTTGCGGTGCTACGATTCCGGAACGGCTGGCGAAACTAATTGGTCGGTTCGGCGATCAGCCGGCGGAGATGGAAAAGGCGGGTATCGAATATGCCTGCGAACAAATCGCGGAACTATTGCAGCAGGGTGTCACCGGAATTCATCTGTATACGATGAATAAACCGATGCAGACAAAGCAGATTCTCAAAATGGCTGGGCTGCGTGAATAGTGCTATAATCAAATATTAGATATGAAGAAGTAAATATAAAAGAAAGGTCGGGAAATAAGTGAACCAGATCGATCAAATTTGTTTGAACACTTTGAGGTTTTTAGCGGTGGATGCCGTCGAAAAGGCTAAATCCGGGCATCCGGGACTTCCGCTGGGGGCCGCTCCCATGGCGTATGTTTTGAAGATGACCCGGATGGAGAATATGCGCTGGTCACCAACGAAGAAGGGGCAGTTCCTGAATCAACCGAAAATCCGCTGACACTTGCCTTTTATACTGCTGAAAATGCTTTCCTCTGGAGTACCGGTTTCAAAAATTTCCCTCAGTTCAGGGAGGTCTGGTCAATGGGCGAAACTTTTGCCGAAAAAAAACAGGCGGCTGAAAAACACCGTGACCAGATGATGGTCGCAAGTCCATTATCAAAAATTTTGGGAGACAACAAAAAGTGAGTATGAGAGCTTTTCAGTTTCATGGTTCAGGTTTTGGTTACATCTGGCTATTGGTCTGGACAGTCTTTTTGTCCGTCATCACCGGCGGACTGTTTTTCCCCTGGGCCTATTCGGCCCAGTTACGGTGGATTTCGGCCAATACTACCCTTAACGGCCGTCCGCTCGAGTTTGTCGGCACCGGGCTGGGCTTCTTTTTCCAATGGTTGCTGATCATGATCCTGACCTTTGTCACCTTTGGAATCTATGCACCCTGGGGATATTGCCGGCTCAAACGCTGGGAACTTGAAAACACGATTCTGACATAAGCAACGCTTCCAGCACTCCGCCGCCTATCGCACGCGCTTTGTCGGAAATGCTCCAGCAATTTACATCCTGTATCCGCGGATCAATATCGCCGATCTTCATGTTTTTTGCGACCATCAACCCGTCATGCAGAATTCCGCGCAAAACTCCATCAATTGTCGCGCAAACTGGCGCCTCGCCGACATAGCAGAGAATTTCTGCCGCTTTGACAACGTCACCGATTTTTTTGACTGCCCTGAATTTGCCTGCGTTTGGCGCCGTGATCAGCCGCTCCAGGGTATAACCGCCGATTTCACCGGGCACTCCGGTGTTGGCTGCCGTCGTTCCTTCAAGAATCACCCGGCCCAGATCATGGCCCCGCATAGTCTCCACGACCCGGTGAACATCCTGGCCGGCGGTAAAACCCGGCCCGACTCCGATAACAATTTTCGCATCCTGCATTGACGTTCCTGTGTTCCGTTTGGCCATAACGGCATCCACCAGGCCCCATGGGCTTAAGGAATGCCGGATAATGCATTGCGGATCAATTACGACAGGAATTTTCCTCTCCTGCAACAAAGCTGGAATCTCAGCCAGTTGTGCAAAAACAGCCGTCACTCCCTCCACAGTGATTTCGCTTTCATATATGGCATTGGCAAAAGCGACACTGCGGCGAATCACGGTCGGTCGGGAAATTTCGGTGACAACAATATCCAGTCCGCAACGGAACAACCGATGGGCAATCCCGGTTGCCAGGTCGCCGCCGCCTTTAATGATGACGAGTTTATTCATCCTGACATCTCCTTGGGCAAACATTGTAAACCGTCTGTTCCATAGATTTTCCGGTACTCAGCCGAAAGTCCAGCTGATTTGAAGGAGTGGTCACAATCACAAAAAGCAGTCTCTCTTCTCGACACAAACCCCGTCCCACCGACTGGACCGCATTTTCCCTGCAGGCCAGCGCCGATTCCGGTTCCAACCGGGTGTTCAGCCTGATCGGCGGCGGCGGAAAAACCAGCCTGATGTATCAATGGGCGGCTGGGCTGAAATCAGCCGGGCACACAGTTGTCACCACTGCCACAACCAGACTGGCGGATGAACCCCGGGAAGGCATATCAATAACCCGCGCCTCCAGTTTGGCTGACGCGGTTCATCAGCTCAAACGGCCATTTAACTCCAATACCATCGCAACTTTGATCAGCGACCAAAAATCTGAGCCAGGCAAACTCACCGGCATTTCTCCGGAGTGGATCGATCAACTGAGCCAGTTATTTCCCTTTACGTTTTTTTTAGTTGAAGCAGATGGTTCTGCCGGCCGCTCATTGAAGGGGCACCTTGCCCATGAACCGGTGATTCCCTCCTGCAGCTCGCTGGTTATTCCTGTGATCGGGATCGACGCAATCGGAAAACGGATCAGCGAAGTCATCGTTCATCACCTGGAACAATTCTGCCGGATCACCGGAACAGCCGCCGGAGAAAGCATCGATGAAGCCATGATCGTCAAGGCCTTGTTCAGCCTGGGCGGATATCTGCATAACACACCGGCGACGGCAACCATTGTTCCCTATATCAATAAAATCGAGACCCTGGCCCAATGCAAAACAGCAAAAAAATTATCTGAACTGATTTTTGCCGGCGCACCACCGCAAATGGCGGGAGTTTTGGCTGGCAGTATATTTAACAACTATCTGGTGTTATTGCAATGATTCGGGGAATCATTCTGGCAGCCGGCGCAGCCCGGCGGATGGGAAGCATCAAACAATTGTTGCCACTCCGAAATCAGCCGCTGGTTTGCCATGTTGCCGGGGCGGCCTGCCAATCACATCTGGACGAGGTGGTTCTGGTCATCGGCGCCGCCGCTGATCAGGTATCGGCCGCTGTTGGCAATTTTCCGCTGACTGTCATCGAAAATCCCGAATGGATCCAGGGACAAGCCTCAAGCCTGAAAGCCGGCCTGCGGAATTTGCCGCCGGATACCGATGCCGTTATTTTTCTGCTTGCGGATCAGCCGCTGATGACTGCCGGGCTGATCAATCAAATCATTGCCGCCTATCGCGAAACAGGCAAGACGATCATCTGTCCGGCTTTCGGGCAGCGCCGCGGCAATCCGGTTCTGTTTGACCTGAAAAAATGGCAGGACGCCCTATCGGCCTTGAGTGGCGACCAAGGCGCCCGGCAAATTGTGGTCGGCCATCCCGGCGAAGTAGGCTGGGTCGCCGTCGAGTCTGAAGATGTGTTCTGGGATATCGATACGAAAGAGGATTATCAAAGAATTTGTAATTTCTTGGATTTAAGTCGGCCTTAGAGGAATCCCCCTTGAAACCGGATGTTTACAACACCGGTCAGATACTATAAGGCGTATTCGACAATGGCAACTGGCTGCGAAAAATTCTGTCGTAGCGGTAGTATGCCCCGGCTACGGCCGGAGCTGTCGGAATTGTGGCAATCTCTCCAATCCCCTTGGCGCCGAAAGCGAGCTCCGAGGGATTTTTTTCGACCAGAATGATTTCAATTTCCGGCATATCCGTCGAACGCATCAACCCCAAGGTACCAAATTTCGCCGTCGGTATCCCCCGTTTCAGCGGAAAATCTTCCTGCAGTGCATAGCCCAGTCCCATGGCAATCGCCCCTTCGATCTGACCTTCGATGTTTGTCGGATTGATTGCCTTGCCCACGTCATGCGACGCTACGATATTTTGCAGCCATCCGGCGTCATTCAGGCAGACTACCTGGGTCGCATAGCCATAGGCCACATGATTGACCGGATGTTCCTTCTCCGATGTCAGGGGGTCGGTTTCAGCCCGATATTGACCGGTATATTCATTGCCGTCAAGCTCCTCAAGAGAAGCGGCCTGAAGATCTTTCGCCAGTGCCAGCGCCGCCTGGCGCACAGCTTCACCGGTAAACAGCGTCTGCCGTGATGCGGTCGTCGTTCCTGCATCAGGCGTAATGTCGGTATCCGGCTCATGCATCAACACAAGATCCGAGGAAAGATTGACTGTTTCAAGAAGAATCTGTTTCATGACCGTGGCCAGCCCCTGACCGACACAGGCGGCGCCGGTCAGAATTTCAACCATTCCCTGCCGCACCCGCAGAACGACCCTGCCGACATCCGGCACGCCGACTCCGAGTCCGGTATTCTTCAACGCACAGGCTATTCCCGCCACTTTTGCCGAATGATAAATTTCTTTCACCGCGATTAAAGTCTCTTTGATTCCGGTACTGGGATCGGCAATCTGGCCGGAGGCCATGACAGATCCCGGTTCCAGCGCATTTCGGAAGCGGATTTCCCAGGGGCTGAGCCCGGTCAAATCAGCCAACAGATTCATATTCATCTCACAGGCGAAGGCCGCCTGAGGCACGCCAAAACCGCGAAAAGCGCCTGCCGGCGGATTGTTTGTATAGACAGCCATACCGCTGATTTCCACATTGTGAATCTGATACGGACCGGAGATGTGGGTACAGGCCCTTTGCACCACCGGGCCGCCCAGAGAAGCGTAAGCTCCGGTATCTGCAATAATCCGCGCTTTTAGGCCCATCAGACGGCCCTCGCCATCACAAGCCGTGGTCAGTGTGATTTCCATTGAATGGCGTTTTGGATGAACCCGCATGCTCTCTTTGCGTGACAGAGTGAGTTTCACCGGTTTTCCTGTCTTCTGGGCCAATAACGCCGCGTGGTGCTGGACCGACAGGTCTTCTTTGCCGCCAAAAGCACCGCCAACCAGCTTTCCTATCACTCTGACCTGATTCGACGGCAGGCCGAGAATTGCCGCAATGCCGTGGTGATCGTCAAAAACGCTCTGACTGCCCACATAGACGGTCATTTTCCCGTCGGAGGACGGATTGGCCAACGCGCTCTCCGGTTCGAGAAAAGCATGCTCCGTTGGTGGAGTGTGGTAACCGCGGGTAACTACATGTGCTGCGCTTTCGAATGCAGCCTGGACATCACCGCGGCAAAAATCCAAGCTGCTGAGAACATTGCCACCGGGGTGAAGTTTGGGCGACGTTTCAGCCAGTGCTTCCTGCGATGACAGCAACGGAGTCAATTCCTCATATTCGAGGCGGATCAGCCCGACAGCCTGCTGGGCGATTTTTTTCGTGCGTGCCGCCACAATCGCCAACGCATCACCGATATAGCGGGTCTCTTCACCTACCGCAACCATTGCCGGCCAGTCTTTTTTCAAGTGGCCCCAGAGCTTCTGCCCTGGAATGTCGGCTGCAGTCATCACTGCTGCCACGCCTTCCAGCTCCTGTGCGGCAGACACGTTTACAGCCAGGATGCGGGCCCGGGGGACTGGCGTCCGCAATACGGCGGCATGCAACATCCCCGGCAGTTTCAGATCATCCACATACTCACCGGTGCCCAGCGTCTTTGCCGCCGCATCAACGCGAAGAGCCCTGGCCCCCACACCATCGGCGACAGCTGCAGACACGACCATCCCGCCCCTCAGCGCCTTGGCAGCCATCATGATCGCCTGCTTAATCTTGACATAACCGGTACAGCGGCAGATATTGCCGCGCAGGGCTTCCCTGACCCGGGCTGCCGAAGGCTCGGGGTCCTTGTCCAGCAGTCCTTTGGCGCTGATCACCATCCCTGGCGTGCAAAAACCACACTGGACCGCACCAGCTTCCACAAAGGCCCAGGCATAAATCTGCTTTTCCCGTTCACTCAGTCCCTCGACTGAAATCACAGTTTTTCCCTGCAGCCGGCTCAATGTAAGCAGACAGGCCCGCATGGCCATCCCATTGACCAGCACCATGCAGGCGCCGCAGGCACCCTCGCTGCAGCCATTTTTGACCGAAGTCAGCCGCAAAGTTTCCCGCATATATTCGAGAAGGTTTTCATCTTCAGTTTCGTTATGGACAGTTCCATTAATGGTGAACTGGTACATACAAACCCCTTTCCTGCGGCGTCGCTACTGGAACATTAACGGACATGCCCCTGCTGATACTTTCCGTGGGGGCCGCCACATATTTTTCCGGCTTCAGCCGCCAGTCTCCCCCGTAGAAAAACCTGCCGGGGAACGCCGATTTGTTCGAATCCCTCATAAGCATTGTAATCGACCCGCTGGGTTTGTGACCGGACCGAGATGACCGACCTTCCTGCCGGATCCCAGACCACAACATCGGCATCACTGCCGACCTGAAGAGCTCCTTTGCCCGGATACAGTCCAAACCGTCTGGCCGGTCCGGTTGAAACCAAACTGACGAATTTCTGCAAACTGATCCTGCCGGCAGCCACGCCAGAACTGAACAGCAGGCCGAACCGGTTTTCGACCCCGGGAATTCCATTCGGTATCCGCGAAAAATCTTCCCGGCCAAGCTCCTTTTGCCCCCTAAAGTTAAACGAACAATGGTCTGAACCCAGACTACAGACAACACCCTCGCCGATACCCCGCCAAAGCCCCTCCTGATCATACCTTGTCCGCAGCGGCGGCGACATCACGTATTTTGCCGATTCAAAACCGGCCAGCCTGTAAAGGGATTCATCCAGCAACAGGTATTGTGGACAGGTTTCGGCCCACACCGGCAGACCTCGCCGCTGCGCCGCTTCGATAATGGACAGCGCCCGGGCGCTGCTGACATGAACCACATACACCGGGCAGCCGGTCAGTTCAACGATAGCCAGTGCCCGAAAAACCGCTTCGACTTCGACGACCTCCGGGCGGGCTGCAGCATGCTGGTCCGGTCCAAATCTCCCGGCCGCTATGGCTTCGCCTGTCAGCGTTTCTATCAGGTCACCATTTTCGCAATGAAGACAGACCAGAATTCCTCTTTCCCTGCAGGTCCGCATCACTTGCAGCAAAATTCCGTCATCAACCTGCAACACATTTTTATAGGCCATATAGAGCTTGACCGAAACTACTCCGTCTGTTTCAGGCAAACCGGACAGTTCTTCCAGAACGGCCTCATTACATTCGCAAAGGGCAACATGAAATCCATAATCGACAAAACTTTTACCTGCTGCCTTGACCCGCCAGACTGCCAGCGCATCAACCAGACTGCCACCCCGGCTTTGGGTGGCATAATCAATGACCGTAGTTGTTCCGCCGGCCAGCGCGGCCCGGGAGCCGCTGAAAAAGTCATCTGCCGTTACCGTGCCGCCCACGTCGAGATCGAAGTGGGTATGTGGGTCAACCCCGCCGGGAAACAGATAACATCCGTCGGCAGGAATCAGCTGATCCCCCGGCTGAACCAAATCCAGGCCAATTTCCGCAATTGTTTCGCCTACGATTCGCAGATCGCTCCGCTCAACCGATTCCGAAGTAACAATCGTAGCACCCTGAAGAACAATGCCCATCACAAGTCTTCCTTATCCGGCAAAGCGGATGGCCTGGGCCGGGCAGCGACTGATACAGAGACCGCAGCCGAAACAGACCGGTTCATCGATATCCGCTTTGCCGTCGGCCCAATGAATCGCTTGGTACGGGCAACTGTTCAGGCATTTGCCGCAGGAAATGCAAAGCAGTTTGTTCACTTCCGGCGCAACAGCTTCGGTGGAAAACTTATGTTCAGCGATCTTTTTCAAAGTCAGGCCCTGGATGTCCCGGACGGAAGCATAGCCGTGCGAATCCAAAAATGCATTCAGTTCTGCGGCAATCCTGCCATAAACAGACGGCCCTTTCAAAATCGCTTCTGTACATACCTGGACTGCCGACGCGCCTGCCATCAACATTTCAGCCGCATCTTTTCCGGTCGCCACGCCGCCGACGCCAATAATCGGAATTTTGACCGCCTGTGCCGCGTCAAATATGCAGCGGACCGCCAATGGTTTTATTGCCCTGCCGGATAGCCAGCCATAACCGGATTGACTGCCCATCAGCGGCAGACCGGTTTCGACGTCGATCCCCATACAGGGGCCGAAAGAATTGATCATCACCAGCGCATCCGCCCCGGCTTCCGCCACGGCAACAGCAATGTCCTGAATATTGGGGTGCGGGCTCAGCTTGACAAAGACCGGCACGTTGACTGCTTTTTTCGCCGCCCGGACCGCATCCTGTATTGGACGCAGGTCATTGCCGATATAATGGCAGGAAAGTTCCAGTGCATCGGCAAACGGACGGACGAGCGCCGCCAGTTGGGAGATTTGACCGGCAGTGTAGCCCAGTCCGATGATCAGCGGAACTCCGGCAGCCTTGGCCACGGCATATTCATGCTCAACCCATTGCTCTTTGGTCAGTTCGGACCACAGCTCCGTGTTCAGCATTCCGACCTGAACGTCAGAAATGCAGGGACGCGGCACCTGGGCAGGCTCAACTGAAATCGTTTTGCTGACAATAGCCGCGGCGCCTCCGGCAACTGCCGCGGCGCAGGCTGCCCCGTCACGTGTGGGCGGACCGGCCGCAGGCATCAGCGGCGACGCAAAATGAAGACCGCAAATTTCAACCGCTAAATCAGCCATATTGTAGTGCCTCCTTCTCTTGCAGGCCCGCCATCAGCAGACCCAACCGGTTCTCATCGGCAACCTCCGCCGGCAGGATATCCATGATTCTGCCATCAAAAAATACCGCGATCCGGTCACTCAACTTCTGCAATTCGTCCAGTTCTTCGGAGATCAGGATTACACCCATTCCGTCCAGACTCGCCATTTTCAGCATTTCATGCACATATTCGGCTGCTCCGACATCCAGTCCCCTGGTCGGGTAAGCTGCCACCAGTACTTTGGGCTTGCGGCTGATCTCCCGGGCCAAAATCAGACGCTGTATGTTTCCGCCGGACAACTTCCCCGTCGCAGTATGCAGGCTCGGCGTCTTAATCCCATATTTACGGACAAGCTGTTCACTATGGGCACAAATTTCTCTGTCATTTAAAATTATCCCTTTGGCAAAAGGAGTTTCCGCGTGATCCTTGAGCAATAAATTTTCCCAAATCTGAAACGAAGGAATCGTTCCCACATGCAATCGGTCTTCCGGAATGAATCCGAGACCCAGGTCAATGATCTTTTTGGGGGAAAACCCGGTAATCTCTTGCCCGCTCAACATTACCCTGCCTGATTCAATCTTCCGTAAACCACAAATTGCCTCGGCAAATTCTTTTTGCCCATTGCCGGAAACACCGGCAATGCCCAGAATTTCACCGGGGTGGACCCCCAGTGAAATCCCGCGCAGCGCTGGAGTTCCCATATTGTTTAAAACAGCAAGTTGATCCACACTGAGCACGCAATCGCCGGTAAACGCCCGGGGCTTCTTTTCAAAGGGGGGCGAGTCGCGCCCCACCATCAGTCGGGCCAATTCTTCGAGACTGGTCTCGGCGGTGTTGAGCGAACCGACTTTTTTCCCGTCGCGCAAGACCACCACCCGGTCGCTGACAGCCATGACCTCATGAAGTTTATGACTGATCATGATCACTGACAGCCCCTGAGCCACCATCGACCGCAGCAAAATGATCAGATCCTGTGCTTCCTGAGGGGTCAGCACTGCCGTCGGTTCATCCAGAATCAGCAGGTCGGCGCCCCTGTAAAGCGCCTTGATGATCTCCACCCGCTGCTGCTCGCCCACGCTCAGTTGCCAGACATAAGCCTCCGGGTTTACGGACACGCCGTAAGTCGCTCCGATTTCGACGATTCGGCGCGCCACCGGCGCCAAATCCAATAGGGCCCCTTTTTCCGAAGGAAGCCCCAAAGCCACATTTTCAGCAACAGTCAGTGTCGGTACAAGCATAAAATGCTGGTGTACCATGCCAATCCCTTTGTCGATTGCCATCCGGGGAGAGTTGATATGAACCTGTTCGCCATTGATCAGGATTTGTCCGCCATCCGGTTGATACAACCCATACAGGATATTCATCAATGTTGTTTTTCCGGCGCCATTCTCGCCGAGCAGCGCCAATACTTCACCGGATGAAATATCGATGCTGACCCGGTCATTGCTGAGAACTCCGGGAAAACGTTTGGTGATGTCCCGCATTTCCAAACGTTCGATCCTTGCGTTCATACAATCCCCTCTCCCCGGACAGTGAATTTAATTTATTTTTTCAGATCGATTTTTAATGTCCCTGCAGCAATATCTTTTTTGGTTTTTTCAATAACCGCCTTCACATCTGCCGGAATTTTCGCTTCCAGCTTCGGATTGTATTTCAGTTCCAGCATGCCGTCAGCAAACGACAGGGTCAGATGCTGGCCTCCCAATGTATTTGCTTTCCGCAGATCGATAATTTTGGTTAGAACCTTTTCCCAGTTGTAAACTTGTGACGCCAGAACAGCGTCCGGCGCAACCTTGCTTTGGTCCATATCGGTGGACAACCAGTAAATGCCCGGCTTGCCTGCCACAGCCTTGATCGCGCCAACAGCCTGCTGGCTCGATCCGGTCAGGAAATCGGCGCCTGCATCCATGTGGGTTTTGGCGATTTCTCCAGCTTTGACTATCTCATTGAAGGAGCCGGTATAGGCGATCCGGGTTTTCACATCGCCGCCCGCAGCAGCGACTCCCATCTGAAAACCCTTGTTGTATTTGATAGCATCGCCCGCTTCAACAGGACCGACGATGCCGACAATTTTGGATTTTGACATTTTTGCGGCAAGAATGCCCATGACATAGGCGCCTTCCTGAGCCTGAGGATCATAGGCAAAAATATTGGGCCCGGTCTGGAATCCGGTTCCATAGGCAAAAGTTACCTTGGGAAACTCTTTGGCGATCTCGGAAACAACACTTTGATATTGGGCGCCGTGGGCAATGATGATGTCAAAGCCCTGTGTTGCATACTGACGAATAGCTGCACCGGCGTCGACCGGTTTGCCCATCCGTTCGCTGATAGCTAATTCAATCCCATCTTTGGACTGGGACTGGATTTTTTTCACGGCTTCATACATCGACTGAGCCCAGGCCATATCATCGATAGTACTTGGTAAAACAAGGGCGATTTTTAATTTCTGGGTGGCCGCAGCTTTCGGAGCTTCGGCTTTCGGCGCGGCAGGTTTTGTGTCGCCACCGCAACCGACCAGTATCAGGGAAAGAATCAGGGCCAGAATAAGGGGCAGGACTTTTCGGATGTTTTTCATACAATGCTTCCTCCTCTAAACTTTGAATAGGTTCTGATTTTTATATCAGCCCCGGACGCCCCGCTCATACGGCTTGCCCAATGCCGCCGGCGGCCACACTCTTCCATATGAAACCATCAGGGCAATGATAGTCACTATATAAGGCAGCATCACTGCCAGTTCATAAGGGAAATTGATGCCCAGCACCTGTACCCACAGCTGGAACGAGTCGGCCATGCTGAACAACAACGAGCCGGCCAGAATCCCCCACGGACTCCAGCGGCCGAAATAGACCAGCGCAATCGCAATAAATCCGCGCCCGGCAGTGATATTATCGGCAAACATATGGGTGTTGGCGACTGTCAGGGTCGCGCCGGCCAAACCGGACATCATTCCGCCGATGATCAGGCATTGATAACGGATCCTGGTGACGCTGACACCCAGGGTATCAACTGCCTGGGGCGTCATTCCGACCGCCCTCACGCTCAGTCCCCAAGTCGTCCGAAACAGGACAAACCAGAAGATGGGAACCATCAGAAATGCAAAATATACTATGACATTATGATTGAAAAACATCAAACCCAACAAGGGAATTTCACTTAAGAACGGAATCTTCCAGGGCTTCAGGCCGGCGATGGTCTGAATTCCGTCCACATAAAGGCGGAAAAATAGCCCTGAAAGCCCCCAGCCAAGCATTGAAAGGCCGATCCCGCTGATTCCCTGTTCGGCTTGCAAAGTCACGCTGACAAACGCCATCAGCAAGCCCATCAGACCGCCGACTAAGATCGCGGCGGCAAGTCCCAGCATAGGCGACTGGCTGATGAAAGTAACGTAAAAGCCGGTAAAGGCTCCCATCAGCATGATTCCTTCAAGGCCCAGGTTAAATACCCCGGACCGCTGACTCAGCATTTCGCCCAGCGCCGCGAGCAGATACGGGGTAGCCAGCCGTATACCCGTGGCAACGACTCCGATCAGGATTCCCTGGTCAATAAAATCGGCCATCTAAGAAACCTCCCCCGACCTACGGCTCCAACGGACTTTCCATTCATTCAGCAGCTCCGGCCGGCGGATGAAAACATCACTGGCCACAACAAACAGGATGACAAAACCCTGGATCACCAGCACGATTGCCGCCGGAATGCTGACGGCCCGCTGCATCATGTCTGCGCCGAGAATCAGCGCGCCAAACAGAATCGAGGCCGGAATGATCCCGATCGGATGCAGGCGGCCAAACAGGGCTGCCACAATTGCGCTGAAACCGTAGCCAGAAGAAATATCCTCCAGGGCCCGGTGATGAACGCCCAAAACTTCTACGGTGCCGGCCAGACCGGCCAGTGCCCCGGCAAAAACCATCGACAGGGACATGTAAAAAGGCACATTGATTCCTGCATACCGTGCAGCAGCCGGTCCTGCGCCAACCGCACGCAGCCGGTAACCTATCGTCGTATGCATCAGAAGGTAATAAATCAGCACGGCCAACCCCAAAGCCAAAATAAAGCCGGTGTTAAACCGGGCGCCAGGAATCAGCCGGGTCATCCAGACCGCTTCCGGAACCAAAGCCGTCTGCGGAACGCCGGTTCCATAGGCGACTTCCTGCGGGTCGATCAAAATTCCCCGAATCAGTAATAGATAAAGCTGCGCTGCAATCTGATTCAACATCACGGTACTGAGAATTTCATTTACGTTGAGTTTTGCTTTCAGCACCCCGGCGATCCCGCCCCAGATCCCGCCGGCAATGGCGCCGGACAACAACACCAGCGGGAACAGGAGCAACATCGGCAGATTGGCAAGGGTCAGGGCAATTCCCGCCGAAGCAATTGCACCAACCAGAATCTGGCCTTCGCCGCCAATATTCAAAACGCCGCTACGGAAAGAGATGATGATCCCCAATCCGGTCAGCAACAGCGGCGTCGTCCGGACCAGCACTTCAGTAATGCCGAAGCTGCTGGAAAAAGGACCGGTCAACATGACCCGGTATGCCAGGATCGGGTCTGACTTGGCCAACAAAATAAACACTGCGCCGATCAGCAAAGCCCCCAGCAATGCCGACATCAGAACGATGACCGTCCTTCCTCTCAAGCCAACGCTTCCTCCTAAAAAAACGCCCTGCGGCGATACTCCCCGCAGAGCGTCCTCGCTCCATTACACAAATGTCTCTGTTCCCTGCATCAGTTTACCTTATTTTGTCGAATTCGTCCAGAGAATATTGATCAAAACCTTCGCCAGACTTCCCTGGCCAGCTCGCGGGCCCGCGATGCAATTTCCACCTTGTCGGTGATCAGAATCCGGCGGTCCTGCATCAGGACCTTGCCGTTCACCACCGTCGTGACCACCGACCGGCCCGACAGGCCGAATAAAACATGACCGCTGATATTGTCCGCGTCCATCGGGGTCGGCGGGTCATAGTCGAGAACGATCACATCGGCCAGCGATCCGGGGACAAGCTTTCCCAAAGTTTCGCCAAAACAGGCCGAGGCAAAGCCGGCATTTTGTTCAAACAGCATCGTGTGCGGCTCGACCCATCCTGCCGCCGCATTCTGCTGCTGATGTTTGTGCAGCAGATTGGCCACCTTCAGCGATTCCAACATGTCACAGGTGTAACCATCGGTTCCCATGCCAACCCTGACGCCTTTTTCCATCAGTTCCAGCACTGGGGCGCACCCGACTGCATTGCCCATGTTCGATTCCGGATTATGGACGACCAAAGGCTGTTTTTGCCTCAGTATGTCCATTTCCCTGCCCGCCACATGGACACAATGGGCGGCAATCGAGTCCGGGCGCAGAACGCCGAAATCATCGAGCCGTTCAACTACCCTTTTGTTATAACGTTTCTGACAATCCGTCACGTCGGACAGAGCTTCCGCCGTATGGATATGGCAACCGGCACCCAGTTCCGCAGCCCTCTCGGCGCTCCGGCGCAACAGGCCATCGTTCAACGTAAACGAGGCATGCAGGCCGAATAGCCCGCGACGCATCGAATCTTCAGTTTTTTGACAGTCCCGAATATATTCGGTGTTCTCTTCGATCCCCTGCCGGGCGACCTGTTCTCCGTCGCGATCCGACACCTCGTAACTCAGGCAGGTTCGCAGGCCCAAATCGCGACACGCGTCCGCCAATTTGAACAAACTGCCGCTCACGCAGCCGGTACTGGCATGGTGATCGAATACCGTCGTGGTTCCGTTCTGGATACAGCCAATCAGTGCCACTGCCGCACTGTAATAGACGTCCTCCAGCGTCAGCACCTTGTCCAGCCGCCACCACAAACGGGTCAGAATATCGTTGAATTCCTGTGGAGACTGGTCTTTCAGATCCATTCCGCGGGCAAAGCTGCTATAGAAGTGCATGTGGGTATTGATCAGGCCGGGCATGATCACGCCGCCCCTGGCATCGACAAAAGTTGCCCTTGGATACTTTGCCTTCAGATGGGATGTAAGCTCCACCCCGACAATTTTATTATCTTTGACCGCAACGCAGCCGTTTTCCAGAAACGGAGTTTTCGGATCGCGGGTAATCAGATTCCCGTTGCCAATCAATAACATACCGTTGACACTTCCTTCATCTTAAGCGGGTTTTCGTGCCTGAAGCGATATCAAATCACATTTAAATGATAACAGAAAAACAAGACGAAGAAAACACTGTCGGACTTAAGTCGAAACGCCAAAATCGAATAAAAAAACCCCCTGTATCCTACAGGAAGTTATGATAAATCAATGCTTTCGTCATAAACTGCTTTTAATTCTTTCAATCAGGTGACTGCTGCCAAAAAACGATCATCAGCATGTCGCCTGCCTTGACTTCATAGGGATCACGGTTGATGAAAACCTTGTCATAATTATATTCATAAATACCTTCTTTGAATACTGCAAAAGCTCTATGGGAGCTGCCCCACTCGGACGGAACGAACAATTTGGCAATGTTATCCAACGTCTCTCCGGCCACTACCGTATACTCAACGGTTGTAAGCTTAAGCTCCCCGGCCTCTACGGTATTCCAACACATGAAAGTTAGCACCAGAAGTGTCGCCAATAGTTTCCGAATATGCATTTTCATACCCTTTCTCAGGCATTGTTTGTTTCTCAAAGTCAAAATTACATAACACCAAAATATTTCATGAGTATGACCGCAAGAACAACGGCTATGATCGTGTACAACATTTTTAGACACCCGCCTTTTTGCTTTTATTGATTGACTTTTACCGGGAATGTGATCAACAAAGAAAAATATTCAAGAAGACTGACCCATCATCAGGCATATTCGCCTCTATCTATAGTCTATGCTTTTTTCATCCATAGTACATTAGCACGGCGAAACGAAAAAGAAAACCGGAAAGCCGGAGCGACTTATAACACCGTTATAAGCCGCTCCGGTTCTTACTCAAAAACAGCCTTAATACTATCAGCTGCTAAAGGATGACGGGGCTTGGCTGTGAGTGCCATTTTTCTTCCCCCAAAGCATTACGAATGCAAAAAACGCTATTCGTAACGGAGCGCGTCAATCGGGTCAAGCCTGGCCGCTTTTCGGGCCGGGTACAGTCCAAATATTACACCAATCAGGACCGAAAATCCAAAAGCCAATGCAATAGTGAAACCTGAGATAACCGTAGCCCAGCCCAATATGGCGGATATGGCGTAAGAAGCTCCAAGCCCCAGAAGGATTCCAATCAGTCCGCCAGTTACGCCAATAACGATCGCTTCAATAGGAAATTGCAGCAAAATGTTCGAGAAAGTTGCTCCAAGTGCCTTACGGACACCGATTTCCCTAGTTCGTTCAGTAACCGATACCAGCATAATATTCATGATGCCGATTCCGCCGACCAATAGTGAAATCGCCGCCGTGTTTCCCAACAGCAAAGTAATGGTGTCTGTCGTTTCAGTTGCGGTATCCATCAATGCGGTCAGATTGCGAACGCTGAAATCGTTGGCTTGCCCCGCTTGTATCCGGTGCCTTTTATGTAATAAAGCCGTGACATCCTCCAACACCTGATTTACTGAATCGGCATTCTCAGCCTGTACGCTGATTGACTGGACATGATTTATCCCCATCATTCGTTCCTGCGCCGTCTTTAAAGGCACCAGAATCATATCATCCTGATCCTGTCCACCGGCAGACTGACCTTTCGTCGCCAGCACGCCGATCACCCGAAATGTCGACTTGTTGATCCGGATGACCTGACCGACCGGACTGATCCCGCCGAATAAATTGTCAACGACAGTCTTTCCCAGTACTGCCACCCGGTCACGCGCTTCAAGCTGTTGAGAAGTAATAAACGTCCCATCGCTAAGCTCAAAATTGCGCACAGTCATATAATCCGGCGTTACTCCCTGCATTGACGTTATCCAGTTATTCCCTCCGGATACTGCCTGGTACTGTCTTTGAACCTGGGGCGCGACGAAGCTGACGCCGCTGATTTGACGGGATATTGCCAGAGAATCTTCGTAGGTCAGGGTCGTCGTGCCGCCCGCTGCCAGCCGCACACCGGAAGGAGCAGTTGAGCCGGGCATCAACAGCACATCACCGACCGACAGACCGCTAACGACTTCGATCTGGTCTTCACTGGACAATCCGGTGGTAATCTGGGCGGGCTTAGTTTTCCCATCGAGTCCCACCAACTGAACAATGCGCTGCCCGTCCTTATTATCTTTTATTGCCATCAAGGGAATCATCACGACATTATTGCGTTCACCTACATTGAAAGAGACCCTCGCCGTCATCGTCGGCTTGAGCAGTCCTCCCGGCGAATCCACATCAATGTAGACAGTGTAGTAGACCACGTTTTGCGTGATATTGGCTTTATTGGAAATGATTTGCACGACTCCGCTGAAAACTTTTTCCGGATAAGCATCTACGGTAAATCGCACCTTCTGATCCAAATTTATTCTTCCTATGTCGGATTCATCCACAAGGGCCTGTATCTGCATTTTTCCCAGATCAGCCACCGTCAGCAGCACCATCGGATTGGATATGCCGGGCGCAACAGTCTGTCCGGCGGGAATCGGCTTGCCGATAACCATCCCGTCTATCGGTGCACGAATGACTGTATCTTCAAGGCTGGAAGACATATCGTCATAAACTGCCTGGGCCACCGCATAACTTGTTCGGTCCGAATCCAGTTGCTGCCGTGATAATGCGCCATTTTCGGTCAGAATTTGACTTCGCCGGTAAATGGCCAATGTGTTTTCCAGTTTGGCCCCGGCTTGAGCAAGCTGCGCCTGAAGCTGACGATCATCGAGCACAATGATGACCTGACTGGCTTTAACCATGTCATTTTCGTTGACGCGCACTTCGGTAATCTGCCCGGTGATCCGCGAACTGACATCTACACTGTTGACCGGCGAAAGAGTTCCCGTAGCGGACACCACCGCGATAATATCACCACGCCCAACTTTATACGGACTACCCGTGTGAGCTGGAATCTTAGCAGTCTGATAAGCCTGATAGCCATAAATAGCTGCGGCAGCGATCACCGCCGCAGCAAGGAACCACCATTTTTTCGTCTGGCATAGGCCATAATATCTTGCATCGCCCTTAGACTCCTTTATACAGAACAATCAGTTGCTCTTTGCGCCAGTACGGGTCAGTCTTTAAGTTTGGCGAGGAGTTGGTCATTATACTGCTTCTCATTTATCAGTGACCGCACCCTGGCCAGCAGTTCACTCTTGGCAACTGGTTTGGACAGGAAGTCGTCCGCTCCCGCGTCGAAAGCTATCACGCGATCTTTAACTTCACACAGCGAAGTGACCATGACAACAGGAATCCTCCGGGTTCCCTCCTCACTCTTTAATTGCCTGAGAACTTGAAAACCGTCCAGTCCGGGCATCAAGATATCAAGCAGAATAATATCCGGCGCGCTTTTCAA
>Ga0351907_1124_pt1 | contig 19676 bp, 17 predicted proteins | sample BONcelHT113001E6_FD_206861 | JGI IMG/M metagenome (GOLD analysis project Ga0351907, IMG submission 206861) | Enriched cells from coal bed in the Powder River Basin, Montana, United States - BONCAT cells T11 rep1 HSBNCT.T11.300.1.E6 ... | reverse complement strand
GCAATATGGAGTTCTTGCCCCGTGCAGCCGAAGATTCGATGTCCTTGCTGCCAAACAGGGGACACACGGTCAGGCAGGTCCCGCAACGGTCGCACTGGGCAACCAGTTTTTGGGCCGCTGTCAATTTTTCAGCCGATTTTGTCTGCATCAGGCAGTTCCTCCATTACCATATCTTACCCGGATTCAGAATTCCCTTGGGGTCCAAAGCCTGTTTGATTGATTTGAGAACCGCCACGCCGGCTTCACCCAGGGCGTCGACAATATAAGGTTTTTTTGTAATACCGATTCCATGTTCACCGGACAGGGTTCCTCCTACCGCCAGCGCAATCGCGAAAATCTCACCCACCACTTCATGGGCCAGTTTTTCCTGTTCCGGGTCACTTAGATCACAAAGAACCGAGGGGTGTAAATTTCCGTCGCCGGCGTGACCAAACACGGCAATTCTCAGGCCGCTGCGCCGGGAAAGCTCTTTAAGCCGCCGCACAGCTTCCGGAAAAGCATCACGGGGAACAGAAATGTCTTCACCAAGACGATTGGGCGCCGTAGCCGCGACTGCGGAACTCATCCCCCGGCGAATCGCCCACAGCTCGTCGGTCTCCGCCTGGGACTGCGCCACACGAAACGAAATCGAATTGTTTTCGGCAACCACTTTGGAGATCAGTTCAGCCTGTTTGCTGAGCGAGGCTTCGTCAGGTCCGTCAACCTCGATGAACAGACAAGCTTTTGTCGCCGGATCCAGTTGTAGGTTGCGCTGCCGTGAAACAGCCTCCAAGCTGACATCGTCAATCAACTCGGCGACCGAAGGCACGATATTTTTCTGCAGCATGGCATGAACTGCATTGCAGCCATCGTCAAGCGATGGGAAAAAAACCTGCATAACACCGCGTTTGCCCGGCATCGGAATCAACCTCAATATTGCTTTGGTCACGACCGCTAGGGTCCCTTCCGATCCCACGATTAATTGGGTCAAATTATAGCCGGTAACATTCTTGATCGACTTGCCTCCCGTGTTCAGAACGGTTCCGTCAGCCAAAACGACTTCCAGACCCATCACATAATTGGAGGTGACTCCATATTTAACGGCCCGCATACCCCCAGCGTTTTCAGCAATATTTCCGCCGATCAGGGAATATTTCCAGCTGGCGGGATCGGGGGGATAAAACAGGCCTTTCCGGGCGCAGAAATCATACAGGTCCATTGTACGCACACCGGCTTCACAAGTGACCATCATGTTTTTTTCATCCAGTTCGAGAATATCGGTCATCCGGTCCAGCGTGAGCACAATCCCGCCCTGAAGCGGGACCGTTCCACCGGTCCGCCCACTGGCTGCGCCGCGGGGAGTCACCGGAATGCTCTGGTCAAAGGCAATTTTCATCACGGCGGACACTTCCGCGGTGGTTCGCGGCCGCACGACAATTTCCGGTTTATTGGGCGGGGTGAGCGGTACCGGGGACGAATCATAGGAATAGCCGAACCGGTCCAGCTCCGAAGTCAACACATGCTCCCTGCCAACGACGGCGCGAAGCTGACTGAGGATGGTATCGTTGATACTCAAGGTTTCAGCCCCTCTCAAGTGATAGTTGTAGTATCGATAATGACTATTCACATTCTAACATGTTTCCTGGTTCTGTTAAACAATTTTGCTTTCAGCTGTGCGGTATAACCTGCCGCCTTCAGAATATCAAAGGGAAACCAGGCCACTTTATGTCACCTGGTTCTTTTAACAATACATATGATGTTCCGGGCCTGTTCTTATAACGGAATATTGCCGTTCCGCCGCGGGATACGATGAACTTGCTTATTCTTCATAATGGTCAGGCCTGCAATGATTTTTTTCCTTGTCAGGGCTGGTTCGATAACCTCGTCAAATCTTCCGTTGCCGGCAGCAGTGTATGGAGTCAGAAATTCGTTCCGATACCAGTTGGCCAGTTCGGCTCTTTTTGCCCCGGGGTCTTCCGCAGCCAATATTTCTTTGCGAAAAATAATATTCACCGCACCTTCCGCTCCCATGACCGCCCGGTTCGCCGTCGGCCATGCCAGAACCAGGTCTGCCCTGAGTTCCCTTGAGCACATGGCGTTAACGGAACCGCCATAAACCTTGCCGACGACAACAACGATTTTCGGCACTGTCGCTTCAGCCCAGGCAAACAGCATTTTTGCGCCATGCCGAATGATCCCGCCATGCTCCTGATCCGTGCCGGGCAGATAGCCGGGTACGTCAACGATCGATATGAGCGGAATATTATATGCGTTGCACGTTCGTATAAACCGCGCCCCTTTCACCGATGCGTTGATGTCAAGGCAACCGGCCAAATGCCGGGGTTGGCTGGCAACTATCCCGACCGCCTGTCCATTCATGCGGGCAAACCCGGTCACCAGATTCATGGCGTGATACGGTTGCGTCTCAAAAAATTTATGGTCATCGACCACCGTGATAATAATCCTCTTAATATCATAGGTCTTTTGATATTCTTCGGGAATCAGGTCGTTTAATTCCTCGTCCCTGCGCTGCGGATCATCCTGACAAGGAATCGGGGCCTGTTTCTCATAACAATTGTCCGGTAAATAACTCAGTAATTGTTTGAGCTGATTGATGCAGTCGTAATCATCCACTGCAAGTAAATGGGCAACTCCGGAAATCGCATTGTGTGTCATCGCCCCGCCCAGGCTTTCCGCAGTAACCTCTTCGCCGATGACAGCCCTGACCACTTCCGGTCCGGTAACAAACATGCGACTCACCTTGTCAACAGCTATGGTGAAATCCGTCAGGGCCGGCGAGTAGGTCGCCCCTCCGGCACAGGGACCCATAACGGCGGATATCTGCGGAATCACTCCGGAAGCCTGAACGTTCTGATAAAAAACTTCACCGTAACCACTGAACACGCCCTCCTGAATCCGGGCTCCGCCGGAATCATTCAGGCCAATGATCGGAACCCGGGCATCGAGAGCAGCTTCTTGAATCCGCACGATTTTTTTGGCCTGCATTTCACCGGAGGCTCCTCCCATGACGGTAAAATCGTGAGCAAAGGCAAATACCCCCCTGCCTTCAATTCTGCCAAAGCCAGTGACGACTGCCTCTGACGGAACATCAACTTTCTCCATGCCGAAGTTATGGCATCGATGCTTCACAAACAGCCCCGACTCTTCAAAACTGCCTTCATCAAACAGCAGCGCAATACGCTCCCGCGCAGTCAATTTCCCGCTCTCATGCTGCTTCTGGATTTTTTCCGGACCTCCGCCCTGTTCAATCCTGCTTTTTTCAGCCAGCATCTTCTGCAATTTTTCGCCCATTTTGTTGCCTCCCCTTAATCTCGGAACCGGAACGCATGGATCTATTCTACCGATTGTGATGTTTTTGTTATCTCCAGACCAAGCAATTCGGCAAAAACCTCTTCGGTGTGTTGGCCGAGCAAGGGAGCAACTTGTTGAATGGCCCCGGGAGTTTCGCTCATTTTCAAAGGAGAACCGACCGCTTTAACCTTTCCGGCCACCGGATGCTCCACTTCCTGGAGCATGTTCCGGGCTAAGATCTGGGGACTGCTTACAATCTTATCAATTGTATTAATAGTGGCATAAGGAACGTTGAATTTCTCAAATGCGCCTTCCAGCTCTGCCGTAGTTTTTGTTTTGGTTGATGTTGTAATCTGTTCAGCCAATTCATCGACATTGCTGATGCGGCCTTTTCGATTGGCATAGCGGGGATCCCGGGCCAAATCGTCCCGCCCGAGGGCCTGGCAGAAATCTTCAAACGCCCGGTTGGTGGAAACGGCAACAATGATTTCCCCGTCCAGGGTTTCAAAGGGCTGGAAGGGCGCCGACACTCCGTGCCTGTTTCCAGCCGGTTTGGGAATCCTGCCTGTTGCGAAGTAGTTGCCAATTGAATTTTCCAAGATGCTGAACATGGAATCCAGCATTGCAATATCCAGGCGTTGACCCCGTCCGGTTACATTGCGGTGATTGAGTGCCGCCAGGGTACCAATGGCGGCGTAAAGGCCTGCGGTCATATCCGCGATCGAAGGGCCCGCTTTCAGGGGTCGGCCTCCTTTTTCTCCGGTTACGCTCATAAAACCTGACATAGCCTGAATAATCATATCCAGAGCCCCTCTTTCGCTGTATGGCCCGGTGTGCCCAAAACCGGAAACTGACGTATAGATGATTTTGGGGTTAACTTTGATGATTTCCTCATAAGCTAAGCCAAGCTTCTCCATGGTTCCGGGCACAAAATTTTCGACAATCACATCGGCCTTAGCCGCCATCTTCAAAAACATCTCTTTGTAGCAGGGGTCCTTCAGGTCCATGAGCACGCTCCGTTTGCCACGGTTTATGCTCATGAAGTACACACTTTGCCCGTTAATATTGACGTTCGTCTCACGAGTCGGATCACCGGTAGGTTTTTCAATCTTAATGACATCCGCGCCCAGGTCGCTCAATATCATTGTGCAATATGGGCCGGCCAAAAACTGCGAGAGATCCAGCACACGTATTCCGCTTAAAGCCCCTTTGGCTGTTTTCATTGCAACCACCTCAACTCAAATATTATCTTCAAAAAATTGCAGCTGCCCGTTTTTCCGGCAGAGAAGATCATCCGGCCGCGATTAGTGCTTTATCGCTATCGGGGTTTATTGTTCACCGACCCCCGGCTCAACAATTTGTTTCTTCGCTTTTCGATACTGCACCAACAGAATCAGTCCGACTAATGGCAGGGCAATGACATCACCCCGCCAATCGAGAAGCAGCAGCCCAATGACGCCTATGCCAAGAAGTACGCGTTGCAGAATGCCGAGTTTCCCATAGAAATATCCTTCGTTGGTGGCTGACAACATAATGACGCCAAGCACCGCCGTGGCGGAAGAATAAAGGATGGTTCCCAGCCCTGCGCCGACAATCAGCAATTCTGGTTTATAAACAATCATGAATGGAATGATAAACCCGGAAATCGCCAAACGGAAAGCCACCAGCCCAGTCTCGACAGGAGAAGCGTTTGCCAGCCCGGCGGCAACAAAGGCAGACAAGGCCACCGGTGGTGTTACAGTGGACATAATCGCGAAATAGAAGACAAAGAAATGCGCCGCCATGGGAGTTATCCCCATATTCACCAGCGCCGGCGCGATCGTCAGCGCTGTGACAATATAGCACGCCGTAGTAGGCAACCCCATTCCCAGGATGATCGACGCAATCATGCCAAAAAATAGGGCCAAAAATTTAATTCCAAAAGCCAATTCCATGATATTCATGGAGAAGACCAACCCAACGCCGGTCAAGGATATTACCCCGATAACAAATCCGGCGCAGGCGCAGGCAATGGCAACCGACAAGGCGCCTTTGCAGCCTTTTTCGAAAGCTGTGGCCAATTTTGTCAACGTCATTCGGCTTTCGACCTTCAGCCAGCTAATAACGATAGCCAACACAATGGAGAGCCAGGCCGAATAAATCGGGTTATACTGTTTGATCACCAGAAAATAAATCAACACAACCAACGGTATGGCCATGTAACCGTATTTTTTAAGGGTCTGCTTCAGTGGGGGAATCTGATCCCGCGGAATCGTTTTTAAATTGCGGTGTCTCGCCCTCAAATCCACCGAAGCCCAGACGGAAATATAATAAATCAGCGCCGGTATGAGCGCCGCAAGTACGATCACATTGTAGGATACGCCCAGAAACTGTGCCATCAGGAAAGCTGCCGCGCCCATTACCGGCGGCATGATCTGCCCGCCCGCGGAAGCGACGCACTCTACCGCTCCGGCATAAGACGGCTTATAACCTACCGATTTCATCAGCGGAATCGTCATCACGCCCGTCGTCGCAACATTCGCCGACACGCTGCCGCTGACGGTTCCCATCAACCCGCTTGCCAGCGTGGCCACTTTAGCAGGTCCTCCCACCATCCAGCCAGCCACGCTGAGGGCAAAATCATTCAGGAACTTCGACATGCCGATTTCCGACATGATCGCACCAAAGAAGATAAATAAAATGACATAAGTCGCCGAAGTGTTCAGGGCAGATCCGAACAAGCCTTCATCCGTGATGTACAGTATTTTGATAATCTCATCCATGCTGTAACCCACGTGCTGAAATGCGCCGGGCACGCTTCGCCCCAACAGGGCGTATAGAATAAATATCATTGAAACGATAGGCAAGGCGGCTCCGATAGAACGCCTGGCTGCCTCGAGTACCAGGATGATGGCCATTCCGCCGAAAACAATATCACTCAGGGTCGCCTGACCCATTTGCAGATTAATCTGTTCCAGGAAGACCGAGACATAAGCCGCCACGGCAAACCCCAGTACTGCACAACCAATGTCAACCCATGAAGGTTTATCTTTGGGCGATTTGTTGGTAGCCGGAAATAACAGGAAAATCAAACTCAGGACAAACGCCAGATGCAGGGATACCACATAGCGGTCATCAACACTGCCTATGCCGGCAACGTAAAGTTGAAATGAAGCCATAACCACGCAGATGTAACGGACAATCCGTTTCCAGGGATCCGCCAGCTTACGGGCTCCTTTTTCATCTTCCCTGGCTTTTTTCGCATCGGGATTAGCCTTGATCTGATCTTCAATGATCTTCTCTTCATCCATGGCCATATTACCTCCATCCTCTCCGGCACGATTGTCCCGGCCAAAAACCACACCTTCCGATTAAAACAGGAAGCTGCCGATCCCCGATCCCCGCCTCCCCGGGTACGAGGCTCATCATACCCATATCCACACTTCACTTTTAACAACTTGGCAAACCCGGAATCGTGACCATGCAGATACGTGGTTACGATTCCAGGTTGGTCAGCTACTTGAGAACTCCGACTTCCTTATAGTACTTGATTGCGCCCGGATGCAAGGTCAGCCCCGAGACTTTCATTGCGTCCTTCAGTGTAATCTCCTTGGCGATGCTTTGGTTTTTCTCCAGTGTACTGATGTTTTCAAACAACTGCTTGGTAATCTGATAGACCAGTTCTTCGCTGATATCCTCCCGGGTTACCAGCAATGTTCCCGTCGCAGCGGTTACTACCGTGTAGTTTTGGTTGGGATAGGCGTTGGCAGGCATGGTGTATTCATAATAATAGGGATATTCCTTCAAAAACTTCGCCCGCTTATCCGGAGGATCCATCGGCACTATTTTTACCTTTCCTGTCGTCATCGCTTTCATCTGGTGGCTCTGCCCCAGTCCGCCAATGTTGATGTAGGCATCAATTTTCTCATCGATCACTGCGTCAGCGGCATTTCCATGACTTAACCGCTGCGGAGTAAACGCCTTGAGATCGATATCAAAAGACTTCAGCACCGTCAGCGTGGTCGCTTCGGAACCGCTGCCGGCCTGACCGATATTGACCTTTTTTCCTTTGATGTCGCCATAGTTGTTCATGCCGGAACTTTTCAGGACCGGCATTTGAATAATTGCCGGATAGAGATTGGTAATCGCCCTCATATTGGTAATCTTCCGGCCCTTGAATTGTCCTTCACCCGTCATGGCTTCATATGCAGTAGCTCCGGAAACAATCGCAAGTTCGAGCTTCTTGTCGCCAAGTTTCAGACAGTTTTCACCGGAACCGCCGGTAACTTGTGTCGAAAATTTCACCCCGGGAATCTTTTGACTATACAGTTGCGACATGGCTACACCCAAGGTGTTGAACAATCCCCCTGAAGAAGAGGTTCCCATACCGACAAACTGCTCTTTGATCGGCGATCCGCCTGCTGCCTGAGGTTTCTTTTCAGTTGATCCACAACCAGCGGAAATAGCTGCGAGAAATACCAGGACCAATAGAAAGACGCCATACTTACCGATAATTCGCTTCATTTTCATTCCTCCCCTTATTTGTTGCTCTTGTGTTGCCCGTAATGTCTGACAATTTTTTTCCAGCGCTGCTTCTCCCTTCACAGTTGCTCTGATGCCCGATCGTTCTCGAAATATCCAAGGCCACTCCCATGACCAGGTCTGCCAGTTTTTGTATTCTTTCACCATAAATTCTTATTTCGGGCCCGGAAATCGTAATTGCGGCGATTACCTGTCCTTCATGGTTTCGGATCGGCGCCGAAATCGAACAAAGCCCGGCTTCCCTTTCGCCATGCGAGTAGGAGCAGCCCTGGTTGGAGATTTGCGCGAGACTCCTGACGAAGGCGTCCTGGTCTTCGATTTGCTTCATCAGGGGATCTTTCGCGACATTCTGTAAATAATCGTCTATATAACTCGCCGATTGATTCGCCAGAATTATTTTGCCGGAAGCCCCGATGTGCAGAGGAAGAACATCGCCGATGGAAGCGGAATATTTTAACTGAAATGGACCGTCGACGCTCTCAACGCAAACTCTGCGCATATTCCGGAGAATAAAAAGGTTGACAGTTTCCTCGGCCTGGTTTCGCAAATCACGCATGAACGGCAATGCCTGGGCCCGTAAATCAAGACTTTTCATCAAGACATTGTGAAGACCCAGTATCGCCAGCCCTAAATGATACATTCCCCGGGAATCCTTAAAAACAAACCCCCGTTTCTCGAGCGTTTGCAGCAGCCTGAATGCAGTGGTGTTTGCCATTTTCAGTTTCCGGCTGATATCATTTAAGGCCAGTACTGATTTGTCATCGGCAAAGACTTCCAATATGTCAAATGCACGCTCAACGGACCTTACATAATCTTTTTCGATTGCCACACGCCCTCCTCTTTCCGCCAGGCGGAATCACAATTTCATTTACAACGTTATTATTCGCTGTGCTTATGCAGATTCCTTTATTATAGTTATTACATATTTGTATTATTCGCATGATCAAAACCAACAAATCATTCAAAAGGAAAAAGTTGCCGCTTTTTCTTTCAATTCCGACTATTATATGCTTGCTTGACATCATTTTTTACTGCTGTTATATTAATACACAACATAGCAGGTCAATGGGCAATGAAGCCTTCGCAATCTTGCGAAGGCTTTTTCTGTTCCTGGCTTTGCTTTGACCAGGCTGATTTTCCGTCGGCCGAACGAACTCAGACAACGGAGTCTGGCATTGATTGTGCCGGACTCTTTGATTTTGAAAGGCGGTGGTTTATTACGAAAATTGATTGGTCCATTCATAGCGCGGACAGTAAATATGAATAAAAATGGAGGTATTTTACATGAAAAAAATTGTTGCTCTCTTTTTACTGATTTTCACTTTTCTTACCCTGCCAGTCTCCGCAACTCCTTCAAGTATTATCTGGATCCCTTCCACAGATATTCAGCCCGCTGGAAAAACTCATCTTGGCATCGACAACTATTTTACCGTGAATGCGCTCAAGCCCGGAGAATCTACCGGAGCGTTTACGACTCCGATCATCGGCCTTACCTGGGGCATTAAAAATCTGGAATTTGGTTTTGACTATGTCACATCGCAAAAAGACCCGTTCTATTTCAATATCAAGGGACGCCTGATAGGTAAAAAACCAACGGACTTAAATCTTGTCGCCGGTATTTACAACTGGGGAACAACGAGTGCAACCAATCAGGAAGTTAAATATCTTCTGGGCAGTATGGCCACCAAAGACGGAACGCGCTTTTCGCTGGGTTACGGCATTGGCCGAAAAGAAGCATTGGGCACTGACTACAAAATGATCCTGGCCAGCATCGACAAACAGCTAAATGATAAATGGTGGGTCGGCGTAGACTATCAGGGTGGACAGAGCGCGCTTGGCGCCTTGAGTTTCGGGGCCGGTTACAGTCTAAGCTCAAATTCTTCCCTGCTGTTGGGCTATAGCATCTTTAACAGCTCTGATTATAAGAACACAGTGACTTTGCAGCTTGACGTCAACTTTTAACCTGACCTGCCGGAGTGTTTTTTCAGGTTCAAACTTGAACTCTTTCTTCGTTCCGCGCAACTCCGGCTCATACCAATCGCGCAACCCCAATTTGCTGATAAATTGATGTATTCCCAGGGCAACGAGGCCTTCGCAACCCAGCGCAGGCTTTTTTGTCCTTTCTGAACTTTAGCTCTTGTTAGAATTCAAAGATTCTCCAAGCAGAATAAGCAGCAACCAACATAACTTCAACAGAAAATATATTTTCGAATTTGATTTCGCTCCCTGTTGACATCCGGTTTCATATTTGTTATAAATAAAGTCAAATATTATTACGAATTGGCAATGAAGCCTTCGCATTGAAAAATGCGGGGGCTTTTATGTCAATTGGTGAGACTTGCGGACAAAGAAGTCCCCCAGCGCTGCTGTGGGACTTCTTTGTCTTCAATAAAAATTATGAAGAGAAGAGAGGGAATGAAAAATGAAAAGGAATCTGTCTGTGTTGGCCTGCTTTATCCTGGTCCTGTTTCTCGCATTGCCTGTTGCTCTGGCGGCAGAAGCCACCCCTGCGGCAAAAATCGACCCCGGGGATACTGCTTTTGTGTTAATAAGTGCAGCGCTGGTGCTTTTGATGACGCCAGCCCTTGCCCTGTTCTACGGCGGCATGTGCCGGACCAAAAATGTGTTGAGCACCATCATGCAAAGCTTTTTTATCATCGGCATCATTTCAGTTCAATGGGTTCTGTTCGGTTATTCACTGGCATTTGGGCCGGATGTGCACGGTCTTATCGGCAGCCTCGACTGGATCGGCCTTAAGGGAGTCACCAATTCTCCCAATCCCGACTACGCAGCAACCATCCCCCACTCCGCTTTCATGATTTTTCAGGGAATGTTTGCGGTAATCACTCCGGCCCTGATTACCGGCGCTTTTGCCGAGAGGATGAAGTTTACTGCTTTTGCAGTGTTTAGTATCCTGTGGGCCACGTTGGTCTACGATCCAGTTGCCCATTGGGTCTGGGGCGTCGGCGGCTGGCTGCGCGAAATGGGCGTGCTGGATTTTGCCGGTGGCACTGTTGTCCATATCATTTCCGGCGTTTCGGGTCTCGTCGTCGCCCTGATGCTCGGCAAACGAAAAGGTTACGGCAGTGAAGTGATGCTGCCGCATCATTTGCCGATGACGGTTCTTGGAGCGGGGCTGCTCTGGTTTGGCTGGTTCGGCTTCAATGCCGGCAGTGCCCTTGGCGCCAACGAGATTGCGTCCAACGCCTTCGTCGTAACCCATATATCCGCAGCTGCCGCAACTGTATCCTGGGTGCTGGCCGAGTGGCTGAAACATGGAAAGCCAACCGTTCTTGGCGCCGCCAGCGGCTGTATCGCCGGGCTGGTCTCAATCACCCCGGCTGCCGGTTTTGTCAGTCCGATGTCAGCCATAGCCATCGGCTTACTCGGCGGAGTGATCTGTTTTGTGTCAGTCAGCATGGTAAAAGCCAGACTGGGTTATGACGATTCGCTTGACGCCTTTGGGGTCCATGGTGTCGGAGGAACCTGGGGAGCTCTGGCAACCGGCCTGTTTGCCTCCAAAGCGGTTAATGAAGCCGGCGCCGACGGATTGTTTTTCGGCAATGCCGCCCAGTTTTCCAACCAGCTCGTCGGAGTCGTTGCCAGTTGCCTGTTTGCTGTTGTGATGACTTTCATTATAATTAAGTCAATGGCATTGGCCATGGAGCTCCGTGTCACCGAGTCCCAGGAACTCCAGGGCCTCGACATTACGGAGCACGGTGAGCGGGCTTATGCTTACCAGGATCTGGTCACAGGCTCACCAGTCACCTATACTCCGCCAGTTGCCCAATCGGCCCCGAGTCCCCAAACCAGTTTAGCCTGATGGCAATAAATGTTGGAGGGTTTGCAAATGAAGAAGATGACGAAAATTGAAATTATCACCCGCCAGGAAAAACTTGAATCACTCAAGGACGCCATGAACCAAATCGGCGTCACCGGAATGACCGTGACCCATGTGCTGGGCTACGGACTTCAAAAGGGACATACCGAGGTCTATCGCGGCACCGCATATAATGTAACCTTGCTGCCAAAAGTCAAAGTGGAGATCGTTGTTTGTGAAGTTCCCGTCGAAGAGGTGATTCAGACTGCCAAGAGAATCTGTCACACCGGAAACGTCGGCGATGGAAAAATCTTCGTCTATGGTATTGACAACGCCGTCCGCATCCGTACCGGCGAAGAAGGAACCGCAGCTATCATCGACCCTGCCGACATCAACAAATTAAAATAGTTTGATGCCAACCCTTCCCCCTATTCCCCCACAAAGAACCCCCGGTCGATTTGGGCCGGGGGTTCTTGTACCATAAAATAAAGACAAATCCCTGCACGGAATTTGTCTTTGAAGAATACTTTCCTTTCATTAGACCCGCGGTTATTGTGTCTTCCAGGGAATCAGCCTGCGCTCCAGCCACTCCAGGATCCGGTTGAACACAAGGCCCAGCAGCGACAAAACCAGTACGCCCACCATCAGTTTCGTGGTCAGCATCAGGTCGCCGTAATGAAGAACCATGGCGCCGATTCCTTCTTTTGCCGCGATCATTTCAGCTGCCACCAGTAACAGCAGTGACGTTCCCGCAGCCAGTTTCAGGCCGGCAAAAATCACCGGCAGTGCAGCAGGCAATATGACTTTGCGGATGATATTGAACCTTGAAGTATGATAGCTCACTGCCACTTTGATCAACAACGGATCCACATTTTTGACGCCGGAATAGGTATTGATCACGACCGGGAAAAAAACCCCCAGGCTGATGATGGAGATTTTCGACACTTCACCAATGCCCAGCCAAAGAATAATCAACGGCAACAGGGCGATTTTCGGCACCGGATATAGTGAGTAAATCAGCGGATTTCCCACCGCTTCAGCCAGGCGGGAAAATCCGGTCAACAGGCCTATGCCTATTCCGACGCTGCTGCCCACGGCAAAGCCCCAGCCGATCCGCAAAAGACTTGCTTTCATGTTCACTGCGATTTCGCCGCTTATCGTCATTTCCCAGGCTGTCGCCAGAATTGTCGTCGGCGCCGGCAGAAACAGCTCGGAAACCCAGCCGGTCCTGCACAGAATCTGCCAAAGGGCAAGAATTATCAGAATCCCTGCCGGGCCAGCCCAGCGGGGAGCTTTTCTTTCGATAAAGGCGAGCCGGAAGCGGACTTCGCGTTCAAAGGACGCCATTCCGCTACACCTCTCGCAGAGCCTCTTCCGCATCTTTGCGGATAAGGCTCCAGATATGGTCGCAATACTCGTTGAACCGGGGCAGGTTCTCAGCACGGTCCCGACCCCGGCGGGGAATTTCAATCGTCAATATGCTGGAAATCCTCCCGGGCCGGCGCGACAGCACCACGACCCGATCGGCCAGATAAACCGCTTCCTGAATATTGTGGGTAACATAAAGCGTGCTCAGGCGGTGATGTTCCCAAATCCGCAGAAGTTCCTCCTGCATCAGGGTCCGTGTTTGCGCGTCCAGGGCGGAAAAGGGCTCATCCATCAACAACAGATCCGGCTGAACCACCAAGGTCCTGGCAATTCCAGCCCGCTGACGCATGCCGCCCGATAATTGATGGGGATATGAGTTTTCAAAACCAACCAAGCCGACCAGTTCTACATGGCGCTGAATCCGCTCTTTTTTTTCCTCCGGCGATAAATTGGCTTCTTCCAGACCAAAGCCGATGTTGCCGAGAACGGTTCGCCAGGGGAACAGCCCGACTTCCTGAAACACCATTCCAACAGAAGGGTCACGGTCTTCGGACAACCCTTCCACCAGGATCCTGCCGTAAGTAGGAGTCAAAAGACCTCCAATCATATTAAGCAGCGTCGATTTCCCGCAACCGCTGGGACCGACGAGAACAACAAATTCTTCCTGTTCGATAGTCAGGCAGATATTTTCCAAAGCGGTGACCGGACTACCGTCCGGTCCCGCATACTGTTTTCCGACCTGGTCAACAACAACCCTCATTTAGCGGCGCCAACCTTCTTCAGCGCCTCCTCGAAGATTTTTTCATCTATGACCTGAGAAGCACTGACTTTCTTTTCAATCATCTTCTGGTTGAAATACCAGTCAATCTGAGTCTGGATATCGGTTGCCAGAATTTTGCCGTCACGGTCCATGTACGGAAGTCCCAGCTTGATGTCAGCGGCCGGCGCGCCGGTATATTTTGCAATGATGCCGACCACTTCGTCGTAGTTGGCTCCCGGCGCCATTTTGCCGTCTCTCTTCACCAGCATTGCATCAAAATAGTACCGGCAGGATTTGATATAGGCCGCCAAAAATCGGACAGCCAGGTCTGGATTCTTGACAAAATCCGGGGCAAAGAAAATCGCCGAGGTCTGGTAATCAATCACATCGCCGACCTGGACAACCACTTTCCCATGCCCCGCTTTCTCCATTTTTGTGATGTTCGGTTCATTCAGGATGACTGCATCGACCTGTTTGCCCTGCAATGCCGCCATTACTGAGCTGAGTTTGCCCAGTGAAACCACCTCCACGTCCGAAAGCTTCAGTCCTTTGGTTTCAAGCAACCGGCCAAGCATATAATGAAAGGTTGAGCCGGTCTGGGTAATCCCGATTCGCTTTCCTTTCAGGTCTTCGATTTTTTTGGCTCCGCCGGTCCACAAATCGGTGCGCATTACCAGCGCCGAAGAGGAGTAGCCTTTTTGTTCCCGGCCTTTGTCGGCAACAATCGTCAATTTCTGCCCCCCGGCCACCATGTTGAACAAGCTGGCCGTAATCCCGGTCGCGCCGACCTGAACCTTGTTGGAAGCAGTCGCAACCGCTATCGGATGAGCCGCGTCAAACCACTGGGGTTCGATTTCCACTCCCTGTTCCTTGAAGAATCCTTTGTCCATGCCGATAAAAATCGGCGCAGTACTGGTCAGTTTAAGAATCCCAACGCTGACTTTCACCGGCTGCGCCGGCACTGACGGTTTTGTGGCCTCCGGTTTTGCCGGCTCAGGCGATTTCCCGCAACCCACCAGCAGAAGTCCCAGAATGGACACCATAAGGATCCCCATAACCAAGCCTTTTTTCTTTCCTGCCATGCTAATACTTCCTTTCACCTTTTCTTTCTTTTATACCTTTCTACCTTTCTACAATTGATCACCCGGCGTGGTTCGTATCGGATTTCCTGCCGGCAACAGCCGCTTCCCGTGGATTGGACAGCGTCATTTGCTAATGATTATATTACAACCTGTTCCTGGCGGCAATAAATCATTTCTTTAAATTCCTGCTTCAACCACTGTTGTTTAGGTAAATAACAGGATATAATATGTACAAATTAATTCTCCTGAGGAAAAGGGCTCGGCCTGACGCCAAGGGATGAAGGCCATGATGTGCAAATCGCGCATCAGGGTTTCATCCGTTCTGCGCGGTGAGCGCAGGCGGTTATTTTTTTACGGAGGGAAACGATCATGATTCAACGGCTTGGCTTTGTCGGTATAGTTATTGAAGACCCTGCCCGTGCCGCCGACATCAATAAAATCCTCAGCCGGCACAGCCAAATCATTGCCGGAAGGATGGGCCTTCCCCGTCTTTCCCACAACGAAGCGGGCATCGCGGTCATCACCCTGATCGTACAGGGCAGCACGGACGAAATCGGAGCTTTGACGGGTCAACTCGGCACCGTCAGCGGAGTTCAGGTCCGGTCTGCCTTGAGCAGCAAATAAGATGAACTTGCAGGAGGCGACCATGTACCGTACTGAAACCGACTTCCTCGGTGAAAAATTAGTCCCGGCCGCTGCCTATTACGGGATCCACACTGTCCGTGCTCTGGAAAATTTTTCTTTGTCCAGGCAAACCGTCCACCCTGAAATGATCCGAGCCATCGCTGTTGTCAAACAGGCGGCGGCGGAAATGAATATGCACCTGGGACTCCTTGATCCCCAAATCGGTTCGGCGATATTCCAGGCTGCCGCCGAAGTCGCCGACGGAAAATATGCCGGCGAATTCCCGCTCTATGCATTGCAGGGCGGGGCCGGCACCTCCACGCACATGAATGTCAATGAAGTCATTGCCAACCGTGCCATTGAGCTGCTTGGCGGTTGCAGGGGCGATTATGCTCTTGTACACCCGCTGAATCATGTAAATCTTTCCCAATCGACCAACGATGTTTATCCCACAGCGCTGCGAATCGCCGCCATCCGTCTGCTGCAACCCCTGGCCGAAGCCTGCGCCGGGTTGCAGGGGGCATTGCAGAAAAAGGAAGCGGAATTTGCCGGCGTCCTGAAACTCGGACGGACCGAAATGCAGGATGCGGTCCCGATCACCCTCGGGCAGGAATTTTCGGCCTGGGCTGAAGCGATCGCCCGGGACCGGTGGCGACTCTACAAGGTCGAAGAGCGCCTGCGCGAAGTCAACCTGGGCGGCACTGCAGTGGGTACGGGGCTCAATGCCGAACGAAAATATGTTTTCGGGGTCGTGGAGCGTCTGCGGGCCTTGACTGGAATCGGACTGGCCCGGGACGAAAACATGATCGATCCGACTCAGAATGCCGATGTTTTTGTTGAAGTCTCGGGGCTACTCAAAGCCTGTGCCGCAACCTTGATCAAAATCAGCAACGACCTGCGGCTGCTTTCGTCAGGCCCGCGCGGCGGCCTGGGTGAGATCCGCCTGCCCGACCTGCAGGCCGGTTCGTCAATCATGCCTGGCAAGATTAATCCTGTCATGCCGGAAATGGTTGCCCAGGTCGGCTATCAGACCATCGCCCGGGATCTTGCCGTTACGCTGGCAGCCCAGGGAGGGCAGCTTGAGTTAAATGCGTTCTTACCCTTGGTGGCGGCCAACCTGTTGCCGGCGATGGAAGAGCTCGCCGGAGCGATGCGTCTGTTCGCAGACCGCTGTGTGGCCGGAATCGAAGCAGTCCCCGAACGGTGCCGGTTCCATCTCGAAAACAGTGTCGCCCTGATTACCGCCCTGGCCCCCCTCATCGGCTATGACCGGGCGGCTGGAATCGCCAGGAACGCCCTGCAGGGCCACTCGCCCGTCAAACAGGCCCTCCTTGATGCCGGCCTGTTTACTGCCGAAGAACTGGACAGTTTGCTTCGCCCCGAAACATTGACCCGTCCGGGTATGATCAAAAGGCCGGTTATTGCAAAGCCAAAGGAGGAATCCCATGAATGAGACGTCCCGCGGCAATCGCCTGCACATCGCATTATTCGGCCGGCGTAACGCCGGAAAATCGAGTCTGATCAATGCCCTGACCAACCAGTCCCTGGCTATCGTCTCGCCGGTCGCCGGCACCACCACCGATCCGGTGTACAAGTCGATGGAAATCCTGCCGATCGGCCCGGTGGTTATGATTGATACGGCCGGACTGGATGATGAAGGCGAGCTGGGGACACTCCGGATTGAGAAATCTCTGGAAGTACTGCGAAAAACCGACCTGGTCCTGCTTGTAGCCGATGCGGCCCTCGGCATCGGTAATCCGGAACAGGAACTGGCCGCGAAATGCAGGGACCAGAAAATCCCTTTTATTCTCGTGTTCAACAAATGTGATCTGCACCCGGTGCCTGAATCGAGACAGGAACAGGCAAAAGCAGCCCTCGGCGCTGCCGCCGCAGTTGCCGTCAGTGCCCAATATCAAAAGGGAATCAGTGATCTGAAGATTTCTATGGTCCGGCACGCTCCGGCCCACTGGGATACGCAGACGATTGTCGGCGACCTGCTTCAGCCCGGTGACATTGCTGTTCTGTGCGTCCCGATCGATCTGGCCGCCCCCGCCGGAAGGCTGATTTTGCCTCAGGTCCAGGTGATCCGCGACATACTCGACCATGATGCGATGGCCTTTACCGTCAAGGAACGTGAACTGAAGGAATGCATTGCCAGTCTGAACCGCAAACCCAAAATCGTGATCACCGACTCCCAGGTTTTTCTCAAGGCGGACGCGGACACCCCGCCGGATGTGCTGCTGACTTCGTTTTCAATATTGTTTGCCCGCTACAAGGGCGACCTGGAGACGATGGTACGCGGCGCCCGGGCCATTGACCGGCTGAAACCCGGCGACAAGGTGCTCATCAGCGAATCCTGCACCCACCATCGGGTGGAAGACGATATTGGCACGGTGAAGATACCCCGCTGGTTGCGGCAACACGTCGGCGGCGAGTTGATCGTCGATCATTCCAGCGGTCTCAGCTTCCCGAAAAACCTCAGTGAATACAAACTGGTCCTGCACTGTGGCGCCTGCATGACCAATCGGCGTGAAATGTTGGCCCGGATCGTTCAGGTCCAGCAGGCGGGGGTCGCGATTGTCAATTATGGCGTAGCCATTGCTGCCCTGATGGGAATCCTGCGACGGGCACTGTCACCATTCCCCCTGTTGCAGGAAATTCTTGACGAAGAAGAATAAATCTTCCAGCGCAAATTTCCGCCAGGTTCCGTGATTAACAACCCATAAGCGAAAAATACAATTATGCCGGCGAGATTATACAGGGGCCGTGCTGAAACGCAAGTTTCGGCACGGCCCCGACCACGTATAACTTTTATCGCACAGTCGCCCTTTAAGGATTAACTGTCGTCTTGTAGACCATTTTTCCGTTTTTCATTTCGATGATGACAGCACTCTTGACTGGATCATGGTTCTCGTTCATCGTCGTTGCACCGGTAACAGCCGGGAAGTCTTTGGTGGCGGAGAGTGCGGCCCGGATCTTTTCGGAATCGGCTGCGCCGGCCCGTTTGATCGCGTCAGCCATTACATACGCCGCATCATATCCCAGAACCGCCATCGCATCCGGCATCACGCCATATTCCTTTTTGTATGCGTCGACAAACTTCCTGGAAGCAGGACTGGCGTCTTCCGGAGAATAGTGGTTTGTGAAGTAGGTGTTGTTCATGCCAACAGCCGTGCCGATTTCAACCAGTTTGGGCGAGTCCCAGCCGTCGCCGCCCACGATGGGAATGTTAATGCTCATTTCCCGGGCCTGTTTGGCAATCATGCCGACTTCTTCATAGTAGCCGGGCAAATAAATCAGTTCGGGGCTCATCCCTTTAATCTTGGTCAGAAGGGCTTTGAAATCCTTGTCCTTCTGGAGATAGGCTTCTTCGCCTGCTATCGTGCCGCCGCCTTTGATATAGGCTTCTTTGAAGAATTTAGCCAAGCCTTTGCTATAGTCGCTGGAGTTGTCGATCATGACAACCGCTTTTTTCAGTTTAAGGTCTTTCAGTACGAAGTTTGCACCGACTGTGCCCTGGAATGGATCGATGATGCAAACACGGAAAGTGTAAGGTTTGGCTTTGCCGGTTTTTTCATCGACTGTGACTCTGGGGTTGGTTGTAGCAGCTGCAATAAAAGGAATCTTGCTGGCTTCATTGACTGCAGAACCGGCAATCCCATTCGAGCTGGTGGTAAAGCCGACTATAGCCACAACCTTGTCCTGGCTGATTACTTTCGTCATCGCATTGGCTGATTCAGAGGGCTCGCCCTTGTTGTCCGCCGTCACGGTGGTGATTTTCTTGCCGAGCACTCCGCCGGCGGCATTGATTTCCTTGAAAGCCAGTTTCGTGCCATTGTTGGCAGCCGTGCCAAACGAAGCGGTATTCCCCGTCAACTCATAAACTACGCCGATTTTTATCTCTTTGGATTCCGCCGGTTTCGCCGGAGTCCCGCCACCGCAACCGGTCACTGCGAACGCAACAATAATCAATAAGGCCAACACTGAAATCAAACTGTTCTTCCTCATTTAAATAAACCTCCCGTATTTTCTTCTGATCTACCATCAGCCCCTCGTAACTAGCCGGGCTGGACCTGTTGATGAAACGGCTACCACTTCCCTTCACTGACTAACAACTTCCGGAACCAAAAATTTGCAAGAAGACTCATCCCGCTTCGAGCCTTGGTCTGTGACCTTAAGTTTATTAACCGGCAAAAAAGAAGCTCCCTGT
>Ga0351907_1123_pt1 | contig 19725 bp, 17 predicted proteins | sample BONcelHT113001E6_FD_206861 | JGI IMG/M metagenome (GOLD analysis project Ga0351907, IMG submission 206861) | Enriched cells from coal bed in the Powder River Basin, Montana, United States - BONCAT cells T11 rep1 HSBNCT.T11.300.1.E6 ... | reverse complement strand
CATGTAGCGGTGCATGCCGGGAATGGGATGATTCGCCAGTTTCCGGAATTCCTCCTCGAATTCGGCAGGGGGTTCGACCGTGGGGTTGCCAATGGTGAAGTCGAAGACATTTTCCGCTCCGTGGATGGCACGGAGCCGCTCCCCTTCTTCGAACATCTTGCGTATCCATGAGGCGTTTTCAATGAAACCGGCAATTTTCCTGGCAATGGGCATGTCATTTTTCCTTGTTTTCCTGAAGCGGATGGTCTCGAACGTATGGCCTGAAGGGTCGTCATTTTTTACCATGATTGACGGCCGTAAGGCAAGAAAAGCTTGGCATTCATCGGCTCGTCCAGAGTTGCACATTCACTGAGTTCGCCTGTTTCGGGGCCATATTCCTCCTTTACAAGCCGCTTTTCCCCATGGTACTATTCCGAAGTTTGATGCAGCTGCAATAAAGCAATCTTTGCCACAGAGGACACAGAGATCACAGAGTTAACGTCCTGGAAATAAGGTATTTCTCTGAGTCCTCTGTGACCTCTGTGGCTGAAAAACGACTTTTTGCGAATTCATCAAGTTTGTAGGGGTCACAAACAGTTTGAGATGAAAGGAACTACGGGGACATGTCAGGTCATAATAAATGGAGCACCATAAAACACAAAAAAGGTGCTGCTGATGCCAAGCGTGGGAAAGTATTCACCAAGATCATCAAGGAATTAACCGTTGCCGCAAAAATGGGAGGGGCTGATCCCGATGCGAATCCGCGTCTGCGCACCGCCATTGATAAGGCAAAAAGCGAAAACATGCCGAAGGACAACATCGAGCGGGCCATCAAGAAGGGTTCCGGTGGGCTCGAGGGGGTAAACTACGAGGAAACGACCTATGAAGGCTACGGTCCTGGTGGTGTTGCTGTCCTGGTGGAGGTAATGACCGACAACCGCAACAGAACCGTGTCCGATGTGCGGAGCACCTTCTCCAAATGCAACGGAAACATGGGCGAAGCTGGCTGCGTTGCCTGGCTGTTCGACAAGAAGGGGCTGATCGTCTATTCCAAGGCTACTGACTTTGATGCATTGTTTGAGGCCGCCCTGGAAGCGGGTGCCGATGACGTTTCCGATGAGGAAGGGCAGATTGAGGTGGTAACCGAGCCTTCTTCCTTTATCGAAGTTCGGGAGACGCTGGAAAAGGCCGGTTTCAAATATGAATCCGCCGAGGTTACCATGATTCCCCAGACCATGGTCAAGCTGGAAGGCAAGCAGGCCGAGAGCATGCTGAAGCTGATGGACAGGCTGGAGGATAATGATGATGTCCAGAACGTCTATGCGAACTTCGATATCTCGGATGAAGATATGGAAAAGATGATGTAGGGGCTTCGAAGGGCGGGCAGATGGCCCGCCCTTCGAGTTTTATTCTGTCGGCAGGCCCAGCGCCTGCCCTGATTGAACGACCACAGGGGCCCTTTACGCTGACAGGTATCTTCGCATGAAAATTCTCGGCATCGACCCCGGTTCGCGGATAACCGGGTACGGCATTATCGTGAAGGAAGGCAATCGTCTGATTCATGTGGACAACGGGGCTATCTTTACTGATGCGGCAAAGGATTTCCCCCTGCGTCTGCAGAGGATCTACCGAGGGCTCACCGAGATCATCGAACGCTACCAGCCCGAAGTGGTTGCCGTGGAAAACATTTTCTTCGCCAAGAATGTCCAGAGCGCTCTGAAGCTCGGGCAGGCCCGGGGGGCGGCAATCGTTGCCGGGGTCAACGCCGGACTGCCGGTGTATGAATATTCCGCTCTCCAGGTGAAACAGGCGGTTGTCGGCCACGGGAAATCGGCCAAGGTGCAGGTTCAACAGATGCTGAAGGTGCTCCTCAATCTTCCCGAAGTCGCGCAGGAGGATGCCTCGGATGCACTTGCCGTGGCGGTCTGCCATGCCCATTCCTACAGATTGAACGACATTCGGAGACAAACGGGATGATCGCCCTGCTTACCGGTAAAATTGCCCATAAATCACCCGAGTACATCATTCTCGACGTCAACGGCGTCGGCTACCGGGTCCAGATACCTTTCTCAACGTACTACGAGCTCCCCGAAGGCGGGGCACAGATATCCCTCAACATCTATACCCATGTGAAAGAAGACGCCATCAGCCTCTATGGCTTCCGGACGGCGGACGAAAAAATCTTCTTCCAGCTGCTCATCTCGGTTTCCGGTATCGGGCCGAAGCTGGCCAAGGACATTCTCTCCAATATTCAGGTGAAAGAACTGGCTTCAGCCATCGTCCGTGGAGATTTGGCGCGGCTCTCCGCGGTTCCCGGCATTGGCAAAAAAACCGCGGAACGCCTGGTGCTGGAATTGAAGGACAAGGTGCAGAAGCTGGAGTTTGTCGGCAGCTCTGCCGGTGGCGAGTACCTGGCGCCGACCCCGGGAATCGAGGAAGACGTCGCCTCGGCCCTGATCAACCTCGGCTATAAAGAGGCGGTGGTAAGAAAAGCCCTCGCCGAGCTGCGGGTATCGCCGGACGATTCCATGGAGCAGGTGTTGAAGCAGGCTTTGAAATTGTTGATGAAATGATAGAAGAAGGTATGAGGAGCGAGGATAAAGGATCGAGGAACGAGGATAAAGGATTGAGGAACGAGGAACGAGGATAAAGGGGTAGGGTTGGATTTGCCAGGTTTTGGTCCTGAATTCCGTTTGTAACCTCGAACCTTGATCCTTTGACCTCGAACCTCGCTCCTTGAACCTAAAATTACAGGCTGGGCACATGACCCGAATCATCGCACCACAGACAACCGAAGACGATGTTCTCTTTGAATCCTCGCTGCGCCCCCGTGCACTTGACGAATACGTGGGGCAGCAGAAGGCCAAGGGAAATCTCCAGCTTTTCATCGACGCGGCCCGCGGGCGCGGCGAGTCGCTGGATCACGTGCTGCTCTGCGGTCCGCCGGGTCTCGGCAAGACGACCCTGGCGAACATCATTGCCACCGAGATGGGGGTGAGCATCAAGTCCACCTCGGGCCCGGTCATCGAGCGGCCGGGGGACCTGGCTGCGATCCTTACCAATCTCGAACCGCACGATGTACTCTTTATCGATGAGATCCACCGGCTCTCCCATGTGGTGGAGGAGATCCTTTATCCGGCGATGGAGGATTATCAGCTGGATATCATCATCGGCCAGGGTCCGAGTGCCCGCACCATCAAACTGGACCTGCCGAAATTCACCCTCGTTGGTGCTACGACCCGTGCCGGTCTGCTCTCTTCGCCCCTTCGCGACCGTTTCGGCGTTGTTTCACGCCTCGAATTCTATAATGAGCAGGAACTTTCCACAATCGTGACCCGCTCTGCCCGCATTCTCGGTATCAGCATCGAGCCGGAAGGTGCCTCCGAGATGGCACGCCGCAGTCGGGGTACGCCGCGAATTGCGAACCGCCTGTTGCGGCGCGTTCGGGATTTCGCCCAGGTGCGTGCCGATGGTATCATTACCCGGCAGGTTGCCCATGATGCCCTGCTGCTTCTGGAGATCGACGAGCGCGGCTTCGATCCCATGGACCGGCTGATAATGCTCACCATCATCGACAAGTTTTCCGGCGGCCCGGTGGGGCTCGATACGATTGCCGCGGCCATCTGCGAAGAAAGCGACACCATTGAGGACGTCTACGAGCCATACCTGATCCAGAACGGTTTTCTCAATCGCACACCACGGGGCAGAATGGCCACGCGGGCCGCCTATCTCCATTTCGATCGTCCGATCCCGGAATCACCACAAGGGAAGCTTTTCTAGCCATGCAGCTGGTCTTTGATTTTCCACCCAATACGCGCTACACTTTTGAAAACTTTGTCGTCTGCGGCGGTAATCGCGCGGCCTATCATTTTGCGCGCCAGCTTGCCGAGGGCAATGGAAACGAAAGTCTCCTTTACCTCTACGGACCTTCCGGGTGCGGCAAGACCCATCTCCTGGCCTCGGTCGGCAGTCTGCTTTCCTCCCAGACCGGTCACTCTGCGCCCTATATCTCCTTTCGTGATATCGATCAGCTCTACCAGGGCAACTACCCATCGGAGGGCACCTCGCTCCTCGGGGAGCGGTTCGCCGGTGCGCCGGCGTTGCTGATTGACGACATCCACCTGATTCCGGATAATGCCAGTATCAGGGTTGAGGTCTGGCAGCTCTTCAACGATTTCTACGGTGCCGGGAAAAAGATTCTTGTCACCGGCCTCTATCCGCCCAAAGAGCTGCCCCATCTGGATGATCACCTGATTTCCCGCCTGCTGTGGGGGCTGGTGGCGGGGATGGATATCACCGATGATGAATCCCGCCGCATGATCCTCTCGAAGCTCGCCGAGGATCGGCAGGTGATCCTTCCCGTGGATGTTGCCGAGTATATCCTGAAAAATGTTCGCAGGGATGTTCCCTCGCTCCTCGACGCCCTGGAGAAGATCAGCCGATATGCCTTGTCGGAAAGCCGCAAGATAACGCTCCGGCTGGCGCGGGAAGTGCTTTCTCCTTCGCGCTGAAGCGCTTCGGCGAACACGTGCTCCTTCGCGCTGATGCGCTATTTGGCATAAACTTTCATGGTGCTGGGTGGATAACGGTTCCTTCTTTCTGAGATAGAGGCGCGAAAAAAGTTTGGAATCAACCAGGATTGCAAATTTCTTTTTACTGAAAAAAGATATTATTCAGGGTGCGCTAACAAAGCGTAACGCACGGCGTTTCGGTGGGTTACGGCTGAAGGCAGCCTAACCCACCCTACGTTTACTGCCATCATGAATGCAAAACTGTCTTTATCTCACGCCCGTTCGCTTTGCTCACTCGAGACCGCAGAGAAAAGCTAAAGGCAAAATCTTTTTTAAGGATTTAGCTTCTCTCTATGTCCTCTCTGCCTTCGCTAAAGCTACCGCGGACACGTGCGTTCTCTGCGAGAGACAGGGTGCGTTTTGCTGTTTCCTTTAACTCAAAACTTAAAACCAAAAATTCAAAACTGACTAAGTGGAGGATTCCGATGTCTGAATTCAAGAATGTAACGGTAGTAAAAAAAGCCAATGTTTACTTTGATGGCAAGGTAACGAGCCGGACAATCCTCTTTGCCGATGGCAGCAAGAAGACCCTCGGTGTCATGCTGCCGGGCGAGTATACCTTCAACACCGCGGCAGCCGAGTTGATGGAGGTGCTGGCCGGTGATGTGGAGGTCTCTATTGGTGAATCGGCGGTATGCAAGGCGTACAAAGGTGGTGAGGCCTTTGAGGTTCCGGCGCACTCAAGCTTCACTATTACGGTAAAGACAGTGATGGATTACTGCTGTTCGTTCCTTGGTTAAGGTGCACAGGCTGAAGACTGAAGGCTGAAGTGGTGCGGTTAGCTTCAATCTCCAGCCCCCTGCCTTCAACCTTCAAGCTGATTCCCATGACAATCGCTACTCACCCAACGACAATCGGCCGTTTCGCCCCTTCGCCAACCGGCCCCATGCACCTTGGCTCCCTGGTAACGGCCCTCGGCAGTTATCTGCTTGCCAGGCAAGGCGGTGGGCAGTGGCTGCTGCGCATCGAAGATCTTGATACCCCGAGGGTGATCCCCGGAGTTGCCGATGATATGCTCCGCACCCTTGATATACTTGGTTTTCAGTGGGATGGCGAGGTCCTGTGGCAGAGCCGTCGCAGCCATGTCTACACCGCGGCTCTCGAGAGGCTGCTGCAGCATGGTGACGCGTATCCGTGCAGCTGTTCCCGGGCCGAAATCGCCCGGATTGCCACGGCGCCCCACCCGGGTGATGAAGGTCCGGCCTATCCGGGGCTCTGCAGGAACGGATTGCCGTCCGGGAAAAGCGCCCGCTCCGTAAGGGTGCGGGTGAGTGACGACCCAATTTGCTTCCAGGATGGGCTGCTGGGGAAAATCTGCCAGGATCTTGCCGCCACGGGCGGCGATTTCGTCGTAAAAAGGGCGGACGGCCTGTTTGCCTACCAACTGGCCGTGGTGGTTGATGATGCGGAATCGGGCGTTAACCAGGTGGTGCGTGGCGCCGATCTGCTATCCTCCACACCCCGGCAGATTCATCTGCAGCGACTCTTCGGCTATCCTGAGCCGGCCTATTTTCACCTTCCCCTGGTAACCGCCCCCGGCGGTGCAAAACTCAGCAAACGGGATAATGCCGTTTCCCTTGCCGCAAGCCGTGACCTGGAGAGGGAAGGGCACCTGCTGCTTTTCGATGCACTCCATTTTCTTGGTCAAAATCCCCCGTTGTTCCTTCGCGATGTTTCCTGTGGTGAGATACTGTCCTGGGCAGTCGAGCACTTTTCGCTTGCGGCCATACCCGGTAAGCCGGGGCCGTTTCCGCTGCATTCCTGAAATAAACCAGGTACCGCTGAGGATGACCGCGGACCGTCGATTTACTCCGGAGGATATATGCATTCAGGTACGCCTCGTTCCCCTTTGTTCACCGTAGCGATCTTTTTCGGTCTCTTTTTCGGCGGGGGCTTCGTTGGGATTCAGGTTTCCCGTGCGATGGCCCCGGAATCGGGTTTGGCGGAGTTTGTCAGCTTTCTCACGCTTCCTGCCGCGTTTGTCATAGGCATTACCGTTTGGGCCGGAGCCGCCATCCCCGCTGCTGTCCGAAGGCTTATCCGGTTGATTCGAGAGGGGGGCCGTGTATCATCCGGGAAGGATAGGGCTACGGAAGCTATGATCCCGCCCGGCTCGTTTGCCTTTGTCCCGTCGGCGTTGCTGACAAGTACTCTTGCCGGTGGGGTCGTGGCAATGATTTCCCGCCCGTTCGGTTTTTTCTGGGTGCTTTTTCTGTACTCGGCCCTGGGGCTCGTTTACGGTGTTATCTGCTGGAGGCTGGCCAGGGCAGGATATCTGCCTTTTCCGAGGGAATAGTCGCATGGTACATAGGGTCACCCATTAAAAGGCTGCTGTCAATCGCAGCCTTTTAATGGGTGACCCTTAGGTATGCGCTCTTGTGAACTTATGGTAGTTCCCCAAGATCTCTTTGTAACTCTTTACCATTGTTCATCAAAAAACCCCTGGCCGGGAAAAAATCAGTCAGGGGTTTTTTGTGTTTCCTTGCCCTTAATAGACTTCTGATGCACTATCTGTATTCCAACGATTGCATTCGAGTCAGCCTTGCGGACAGCACGGCGTATCCCGGTGTCAGAGCTTCCTTTTGGATAATGACATCGTCGGGAACCGTAAGACGTGCAGAGGTAAAATTCCAGATGCCCCTGATACCTGACGCAACGAGTTTATCCGTTACGCTCTGGGCGTATCGGGAAGGGACGCAGAGAATTGCCATGCCGACGTGATTTCTGCTCAACTGTTCTTCAAGTTGTGCACTATCAAAAACGGGAACTCCATAAACCGATGTCATTATCTTCCGGGGATCGTTATCAAAGGCGGCTACAATTCTGAGGCCCAAGGTCATCAACTCACTGTTGGCTAGAATCGAGGTACCGATCTGTCCTGCACCAAAAAGGAAGGCGTCCAGACTCGCCCCCCATCCGAGAAAATTCTCAATACGCTTGATAAAAAGCTCAATGGGGTAACCGACACGGGGCGTCCCGGTAATCCTGAGCAGTTCGATATCCTTGCGAACCAGAATCGGAAGAATGCCCATCTTCTCAGCAAGGTAGGAAGATGTTGTAAAAATTTCACCCGATGCGGAGAGCTCTTGGAGAAGAGAGAGGTAGTCAGGCAGGCGTCTGACCGTAGGCAATTTATCCATTTTGAGATTGTGTCTTTTCATGGCTTGTCCTGTTACTATTAGTATGTTTCCGGCTTTCTGACGTTCCCGGCGCACAACTGCTTGAAGAATCGCCTGCCATACCATCCGATACGATACGTAAGCATTTCACCTGCCATCCGGATCTCACCCGGCAGGTAAAATTCTTGAAGCGTTTGCCATTAGGCCGCCTGAAGATGAGCTGTAGATAGTAACGTGCTGTTGCCGGTAGTAGCCAGCTTCTTTTCTTGTGTCGGCCGAATCAGGCACTCAAGAGCAGGCAACGGAGTTACCGATACAGTAACGGCAGTGTCGAAGTACCAAGCTTCAGCTTCCAATGACTGACCGAATTCATTGTACTCGTCCAACCGCTGTCCATACTTGTTCAGACTTACCTCAACCGGTATTCTGGAGCCCAAGTTCTCTGCTGTAATGTGCATCTTTTTTAGTGCTGGCCGAATCAGACACTCAAGAGCAGGCAACGGCGCGACAGATACATCAAAGGCACCATCGAAGTGCCAAGCTTCGGCTTCCAATGACTGGCCGAATTCATTGAACACGTCCAGGCGCTGTCCATACTTGTTCAAACCCACCTCAACCAGTTTCTTGGTGTTCGTGTTCTTTTCCATAAGTATCCCCTTTCTTGATTTTGAGTTAAAGGCGGGAACCAGTCGCGGCATGGTTTCCTCCTTTAACTCGGGTTTCTTTTTCCATGCTCTGCGAAACCGGTAACGCCACTCGGGACAGCGATGGTTCTACAGTGGAAAATTCTCTGAAACTGCCATAGTGCCCCCCTATCGGGGCTGTCAGCAAATGTCGTCACGGATTCAGTTTGCTGGAAAAATCCAGGGTATGGGCCATGTGCCACATGCAGTCATACCTGTTGTCAAGTATGCCACATCGCAAGAGAGGGCTATGTAAGGTAATTCGTAAGGGAGGGGGTGCAAATGCCTCAAGAGAAGCGGGGATGAACGGGTTTGATGGGGACGGGCTAATCGAGCGAGGTCAGCCCTTCGCGAATGGCAATTTTGGTAAGTTCTGCAATGGAGTTTACTTTGAGTTTGTCCATGAGTCGCTTGCGGAATGCTTCCACGGTTTTTATGCTCACATCCAGAGTGAAGGCGATTTCTTTCATGCTTTTCCCCTCAGCTAAAAGCTGCAGGACTTCCCTTTCACGCGCTGAAAGTGAAAAGATCTCGGAAGGGATCTCTCCCTTCTGCTGTTTCACCAGGTCTTTGACGACAATCGAGGATATTTTCGGGCTCAGGTATATTTCGCCCTGCTGCAGCGTTCTAATTGCCCGCAACAATTCGTCGGAGGCGCACTCTTTCAACAGATACCCCCGGGCGCCCGCATTGAATACTTCGATGACCATCCGTTTGTCATGGTGCATGGAAAGTATCAGGACCTTGATATCGGGATGCTCGACGGAGATGCGCCGGGTTGCGTCAATACCGTTCATGTCGGGCATGGCAATATCCATAATGACAATTTCGGGCTTGAGTTCCTTTATGAGACGCAAGGCGTTTCTGCCGTTCTCAGCTTCGGCTATGACTCCTATCCCTTCTTCATTATGGAGGATAGCCTTTAAACCATCCCGCACGATCTGATGATCATCAACAATCATGACGAATGTCTTCATTATGCTCCTCCTTGAACTTCAGGATGTTCTGAGTGCAAAGGTACGCGGAGGGTTATACGACTTCCTTCGCCCGGTTGAGAATCAATGGTCATACTTCCCCCTAGATACTCGATTCTCTGCTTGATGCTGAAGAGCCCGACGCAGTTGTTTTTATTGCCCTGCAACAAGACTTCCGCGGCATCGAAACCTGATCCGGTATCTTCCACACATATTTCAATAGAATTTCCGATACAATTCAAAGATACCGAGACATGTTCTGCACATGCGTGTTTTGCTATGTTGTGCAGCAACTCTCTCACCATTCTGTACAGTGTGCCTCGCAGGTCTTTTCCAATAAACTTTGCTTCCCCTTCCTCGTTAAAGTCGACAAGAATCCCGGTCTCTTCCTCGAACTTTTCGCACAGAGAATGCACAGCCGCATCAAAACCGACCATATACAAGGTTGGGGGGCTGATTTCGAAGGTAAGCGATCGGATACAGGAAATTGCCTGCAAAATAAGATTGTATGCCTTTGCCAACTCTCCATTCTTATTGCTGCAATCGGGATTTCCTGCCAGGGCATCCAGTTTCATCTTGGCCGCGGCAAGTTGTTGCCCGACCGTATCATGAAGCTCCGTGGCTATGTTCTGCCGTTCCCGTTCTTCCGTCATTGCCAGTTCCGTTGCCAGTTTTCTTAATTGCTCCTGCTGGGAAATCAAGGCAAGCTCGGCTATCTTGCGGTCGGTAATATCCATGCCAACAAGCTGGAATTCCAGCAACTCGCCTCTACCATCAAAAATAGGGCAATCGCTCCATCTCATCCAAACCAACCCATTTTCTCCCGAGGACACCTCGTGTTCATAGTATGCCAGCCTTGGGTGATTGATAAGTGACTTGACATGTCTCATGAGGCTTCGTCTGTTCTCTGTGGAGACGAAGTCCAGGAAAGACTTGCCGAGAAGTTCGTCCCGCGATGTGCAAAGCAGCTGGCAGTATGCTTCATTAACATAGGTGAGGGTTGTGTCGGGAAGCCAGCGACAGACTGCTTCCACCTGGTTTTCCACAAGCGCCCGGTAGCGAGTTTCGCTCTCACGAAGCGCCTCTTCAGCCTGTCTTTGTTCGGTGACATCACGATCAGTGCCGATGATGCGCACGGGTCTGTCGGATGCATCCACCTGGACCTCACCGACCCCGTGCCAGATGCGCACCTGACCGGTGTCTTGCCGAATGATGCGGAACTCGTAGTCGTAGTGCGGCACCACACCTCGTACGACCTCGTCGAGATTCTGCCGGCGGGCTATCCGGTCGCCGGGGTGCACCGTATGATCGATGAAATCGCCCAAAGGGACGGGGGGATAGTCCAGGGGCAGCCCCGAAAGTCTTTTTAGACCGTCGGAGACATAAATCGTGTCGTTGGCAATATCCCACTCCCAACTGCCCCACCCGGCGACACGCTCGGCTGCGGCCAAGAGAGCCTTGCTTTTTTGCAACTTCTCCTCGGCAAGCCGTTGCTCGGTGATATCGACGAGATACCCTTCAATACATTGCGGCCTGCCCGCCTCGTCCCGCACCATGTGCGCACTGATGGAAACCCAGATTTTCTGCTTGTCTTTGCGGTAGAACTGGACTTCTTGCCCGAGAACCTCTCCGTGCTTCAAAATGGAAGATGATATTGCATCGCGGTCCTCCGGGTTGACATAGAGCTGCTGTTGCATATCGCTTAGGCATGAAATCAGCTCATCAGGCGAATCATACCCCGCAATTCGGGCCATAGCCGGATTGGCGCTCAGAAAGCTCCCCTGGAACGTGGTCTGAAAGAGACCTTCAACGGCTTGCTCGAATATTCCCCGGTATTTCTCCTCGCTTTCGCGTAGTTCCTCCATGGTCTTGTTGAGCCTGCCGGTCATCACGTTGAATGCCTGGGCGAGCGCACCAATCTCGTCACGGGAGTGCACATCAACTGTCTGGTTCAGGTTGCCTTCGATGATGGTTTCCACGACACCCTTCATCTGGTTGACGGGGCGTGCAATCGTACGGGCGACGAGGACACCAAGTAGTCCTATCAAAAGAATGATGACCAGACCGGCTATACTCATGTAGCTGGTCATCCGGTCGCGGCCGCCGCTCAAGACTTTTTGATATGTCTGAAGCTCATCCTCGTAAACGCTGGTTCCGATTACCCAGTCCCACGGCTCGAAATAGGCGAGGCGGGCAATTTTCCAACGTGGTCCGGGTTCGCCGGGGGGGTGCCAGAGATAGCGCTCGGTGGCTAGTTCGCCCTGCCTCAGCCCGGTTGCCTTGTTGATGAGATCCTGGATGACCGGGCGGCCGTCGCGGTCCCTGGTTTCCCAGATGTCTTCACCGTCGCGTTTGCCGTGCTGGGAGATGATGTAGCGGCCCCGATGTTTGCCCTTGCCGCCCAGGACAAAGACATAGCCGGTCTTGCCGACATTGGTTTGCAGGACAGCCTGGCGCAGCAATGACTCAACGCTTTCCTGTTTGACCCCGACGTACAGCATGCCCACCGGCTTGCCGGTCCGGTCCTTGATCGGCTCATAGGCGGTCAGGTACCACGCGTTGACGACATACGCGCGTCCGTGGTAGGCCTCTCCCCGCAGGATTGCCGAGATTACCGGGTTGGGGGCGCCGTCGGGATTGACAGCAGGAATGAAGGTGCCGATGGCGCGTTTGCCTTCGACCGTCTTTACCGTGGTAGCGACGCGGAGCATGTCGCCTTTGTCGTTCATGCGCTGGAAGATGGTGGCTGTTTCTCCGACCAGCCGTGTCATTTTATCAACCACGGCGGTCTTGGCTGCCGGGTCGGTAATGCGGCCCAGCCACTTGCCGCCTACCAGCATTTTGGGCAGCTGTATTTGTGACTGTTTCCCGGTGAACTGGTCGACGGTCGTCCATGGTTCGGTTTCCGTCGACAGGCTTATACCACCTGCTTCGGAGAGAATGAGACGTGCGCCTTTGAGATTGTAGTCGATCTGTTGCTGGATAGCGTCATTTTCAGATCGGACGAGGTTGTACACTCCCTGCGTGATGTGATCAAGGTCGGCGTTAATCAGTTTGTCCACTTCCCTTTGCGCCAGCGTGTGGTACTGGCCGCTTTGCCACACGGTAAGCAGCACGAGGGCTACTGCCGTAATCAGTACGCTGACTGCTCCCAACAGGGACACCTTCACATAGAGCCTGAGATCTCTTAAAAAATTGAGCATGGTTTTCCTGAAAAGGTAAGGGGATTTTCAGTATGATATAACGAGTATCGGGTCGCTGTCGAGGAAGTTGTAAAAGCGTAATTCCAAAGTGGGGGCAATGGGATCAGGACTTGATTGTCTGAATTAGGGGGTATATCCATTGCCTTTCAAAAGCGGGACCTACTTCTTTTTGTGAAATCCTTGCCTGTCGTGGCATGCGAGGCAAAGAGGGTTGCCCACAACTTTTGTCGAAAGGTAACGTGTGAACTTATAGGCTCACCTGTCACTTTGTGCCAGAAAACTCTACTTTTGACATGTCTAACGTTTAGGGGAAGCTCATGTTAATTAGTAAAAATATTAATACATCACTTAATAACTATTGCTAATTTTGTGAAAATATGTAAATTCGTCTTGTGAGATGTTGATATTTCGTTTGGGGCGCTTGAATGCGTCACCTTAACTTCAAGACAGGAGGAATAATCATGGGGAGATGCAAACTTTTTTTTCTGGCGCTTGTTGCAGCCGCGGGCTTGTTGCTGGGCGGATGCGGGGATGACAACGACACGATCGTGGTGATCCCGTACAACGGCAAGTATCTGTATGTCAACAATGATGGAGCGGCAAACGCTGTTTCAGGATTCGCCATCAAGTCGAACGGGACCCTCGAGGAACTGGTTGGCTCGCCCTTTGTCACCGGAGGCGCCGGCATTGACGGCGGATATTATGCTGCAAACCCCATCGCCATTGCCCGTGGCAAGAAGCTGCTCTTCGCGGCAAACAAGGCGGATAACACCATCACTTCGTTCACTCTGAGTTCGACCACCGGCGAGCTTACGGCGGTCGGCTTGCCGGTTGCGAGCGGCGGGACCATGGGGCAGGGCGGAAGTCTGGCAGTGGATGATGATGAGAACTTCCTGTTCGTGGGGAATGATTCCACCGACAACATATCGGTATTTTCCATCGCGTCGAACGGAGAGCTTACGCCGATTGCGGCTTCCCCCTTCTCTATCGGCCTTGCTGACGGTGTGAATGGTATAACACTGAACGCGGTGGGAACCGCCCTGTATGTCTCGGCGAGCAATTCCAATCAGATTGTCGTCATGGACGTTGCTTCCGCCGGGACTCTGACCCACATAGCCGGATCGCCCTTTGACTACACGGCCGGAGAAACTATCACTTCCTTTGTGCTCGCCTCTTCGACGCGGGGGCTTTCGGGAGCAACGGGTGGGGTTCTCGCCAGTTACGGCATCGATTCCATCGGCGTTCCGACGCTTATCGATTCCCTGGACCTGACTGCAAACAGCCAGGCCATATCGACTGCGCGCCGCGGCAAGCTGGCATTCCTGTCAGGTGGTGGTGCTAGTCAAATCTCAGTCGTACAGGTGGCTGCTGACGGAATGTTGACGGAGGTTACCGGATCACCGTTCGCCACCGCAGCTTCAACATCCGGTTACGCGATCGCCAATCCCAGCGGCAGGTTCCTCTATGCAACCGGAAGTAGTCAGATTGAGGCATTCGTAATAGACTCGGCGGGTGCGTTGACCTCCATCGACACCTATCCGCTCACCAATCCCGGTTATGCCACGGGTGCTGTGATCTACTAACAAGTTCTGCTTTCGTCTCAGGCTGTTGCCTGTTTCAAAGGGCAATATTCATCCCCGGTGGGTTCGCCCCGCCGGGGTTTTTTTATGTCCGCAGACGAGGCGGCCAGGTAGGTCGCGTTGAGTTTGCGAAATACGGTATAATATTTTTTGCTAATTTATATCCGGAAAGTCTCAGCATGGGGGTGGGTTGTAACTTCTCCGAAGCCCCTCGTAATCGGTCACAACCCGTCACACGTATCGGGCAGCGTGCTGGAGGTGAACTACTTGCTGCCGTCATCGTGTCATAAAGCGGTACGAGAGACTCAGTGAAAACCCCATCGCAACGCGGAACAGCACTGTTTCGGAGTTTTTGGATAAATATTACTTAGATTCACAAGGGAGGATGCATGAGTGTGGTCGCGAAATTCAAGGATAAATTCGGCAAGGTCAGAACCCATCTTACGAGCCTGGATGATCAGCCTTTGGGCAAGGCGGCGCTCGTTATCGTCCTGTTCCTCGACATTTTCATCCTTGTTGCCATTTTCAACGGCCTTGACGCACATACTCGCCAACTCTCTTCTCCCGAAGAGTACATTCCGTATTCCTGCCGGGAAATCGTCATCAATCGCCACTGGAATCCCACCAACCGGATTGACAACCTTTCGAACATCGTCATTTCCTCCGGCAACAACTATTACCAGGTTGAGGTGAAAAAGAAAGATCTGCATCCGATCTGTAAGCCCTATAGCGATCTCATTGGACAAATCGAGAGCGACAAGGAATTGACCGGAATTTTTGAAGACCGCAGCAAATCTGATCGTGAAGCAAAGGAACTTCAGCGTGGGATCGACAATCTTAAAGGCGCCTACGATACCTCTTTGCTGGAAACCATAGCACAGCAGCAGGAAAGCCAAACAAAAGTCGATGCGACAAAAAAGGAGTTTCAACAGAAAACAAGCGCCCTGAATATCCTGAAGAACCGGATCGCATCATTGGAACAGACGATCAACCGGGACGCAAAGGTAAGGCTGCTCTGGGAAAAGGTCCAGGCCCTTACTGAAGACGACCGGCAACAACTGCTGACTGATCTGCGTCGCCTGAACTTCTGGTACCCGGTAAAAAAGTTGGGAATGCAGCTGATCTTCCTGCTGCCGCTCTTTGCGATTTTTTATGCCTGGAATACCACGAGCATCAGAAAAAACCGAGGGGTCCAGACCCTGGTATCTTCTCATCTTCTGGCGGTCTCATTTATCCCGATCTTCTGCAAAATCATCGAAACCATCTACGACATCATTCCGAAAAAATTGCTGAAACAGATCATCGATCTGCTCGAGTCACTCAAGCTCGTTGCGATCTGGCATTACCTTGTTATTGCTGCCACTGTCGTTGCCGCACTTTTTCTGATCTATATTTTTCAAAAGAAGCTTTTTTCGCGCGAAAAGCTGCTTGAGCGCAGGATCTCGAAAGGGGAGTGCCAGCAATGCGGAAAACATCTGCCTGCCGGAGCGCAAGCATGCCCTTTTTGCGGATTCATGCAGTTTAAATCTTGTGGTTACTGCAACAAGCTGACCCATGTTCATGGAAAGTTTTGCAGGGAGTGCGGGAAGCAAGCAACAGAATGAGCAGGAAACAGAGGGGTCTTGGGTGACCCCTTCGTGCCATGAACTTTAGAGGAATAGCATCACCTCCCGGATGTTTGGTAGAATTTCTAATGGCGGTGCTGTAACAGTCACGGTCCAGTAGCGGGCCAGACCCGCCTGGTTTTCCTCTCAGGCGAAAGGAGTGATTGCCCGATGCACGTACATGATTCTGCCGGGTTGCGTTCCAGACTCACCGGTAATGATGCGATTCGATTACTTGAACTTATCGGCTTGTGCCTCTCCTGTCATAGTGAAGAAGACTTCATTTCAATTTTCCCGAAGATTGGGGAGCTGTTCCCCTTTGATTTCGCCATTGCCGTATTGGGGGGACTGGACAAAAGCCATGGCGTCGTCCCGGTTCACACGGTCAACATCAGTTTTCCCGGAGAATGGATCAGTGAATACCAGTTGAAAAATTATCATCAGGAAGACAGTATTGTGCTGGAGAGCTTCAGAAGTTTTGACGTGCAAACCTGGTCCGTTGCCAGAAAGAATCTCTTTCGTAAGAAAGAAATTACCTCCCTCGGCATGGATTTCGGGATGCGGGAATGCTGTACCCATGGCTCAAAACCGATGGCCGGGCGAAATCACGGCAGCATGTTCTGTTTCTCCAGTGCGGTCATGAAATGCACCAGCCGCCACAGGGCGGTACTGGATGTTCTGACACCCCATCTGCACATGGTTCTATCCGATATCTACCGCAAAAATTCGCACCTGGACGGGAGTATGGTCCTTTCCGCCAGGGAAAAGGAAGTGCTCGAATGGCTGAAACAGGGTAAGAGTTCCTGGGAGATCGCGGCAATTCTGAAGATAAGTGAAAGGACCGTCAATTTCCATGTCGGCAACATCATACAGAAACTCGGCGTGGTCAATCGGGCGCAGGCCGTGGCGGTAGCCGCCCGCTCCGGACTGATCGACATCAATTGAGCCGGTTCCGGTATTGTCCTGCCGTCACCTGTCAGTTGTGACAGGTGACCGTTTTCCCTGCTGCGTGTACCATGCAATCCGAAATTCATACCCTAACTTTGCGGAACGAACGAAAGGAGGACAGGATGAAGATTGCCGTCATTAATGGCAGCCCAAAGGGGAGAGACAGCATCACCAATCTGATGGTTACCTCGTTCTTGAGAGGAGCGGAGCAGGCCGGGGCGGAAACTGTTACAATTTTCCTGGCGGAAAAGAACCTCAGCCACTGCAGGGGTTGCTTTTCCTGCTGGCTTGCCACACCGGAAAAATGCGTCATCACGGATGATGATATGGCGGAGATCGTGTCCCAGACCGAAGGAGCCGAGATCCTCGTTCTGGCCACGCCACTGAAATACGCCAACATGTCAAGCATGTTGAAGGTCTTTATCGAGCGGTTGCTGATCTTCGCCAATCCGTACATCCTGACTGACCAGGCCGGTGAAACCCGCCATCCGAAGAAAGCTCCGGAAGCAGAATCATCCTTTTACCGCGCCAAACTGGTAGCAATCGCCAACGGCGGCCTCGGTCAAAGGGGGCATTTCCAGGTACTGTCCCACTGGATGAAGAGATTTGCCCTCAATAACCTGACCGAAGTAATCGGCGAGATTTATGCGCCCCAGGGACCGCTCCTGGCCAACCCGGCAGATGAATTGAAACCGCTCATCGACAACTACCTGCGGCTGCTGGAAAGGGCCGGTTACGAGATTGCCGGCAACAGCAGTTTGTCGGAGGAGACGGAGAACCTGCTCCAGCAGAACCTCATTCCAGAAGAAATCTATCTTCAACAGATCAACGGTTTTTTTGACGGTTTTCTGAACAAGGTGAAACATCCCTATGTCAATGACTGGGGAAACTAGTTTCTCAATCTACCCAAGACGCTGTTCATGTCGCTGGGTAAAGCACCCCAAGGGGTAGAGTGGCGCGTAGGGGAAACTCTGCCCGCTACTCTATCCATCGGTGGACGACCCAACGGCGCTTTTTACCCTGGGGAGGTGCCCCTATTTCATCAGGCCTCCAGGTTGTCATACGCCTTTTTCAGCGTATTGATGTCAATCTTAGTCATTTAAAGCATCGCCTGCATAACCCGTTCAGCTTTCGCAGAATTCTTGTCTGCTACCATCTCTCAGAATGGTGGGGGACAACACACCATATTTGTCCTGCAGCCAGCCGCATTGAAGTTGTTGTCCACCTTCAGAAAGCCTGTCCCACCGCAGGTCCACTTCTTCCTGTGTCAGGCAATTTACGACAAAACGATATTGCCGGCGAGAATTTGAACGAAGGGCCGCTGTTCAAGGCGATGAACTCCTGTCCGTCGAGCTGGAAGACAACTGTCATTACTGTTCCCTTTAACCTTCCGGACGCCCCTGCGCCTGCTTCTCCATAACGGGTCACGCTCGTAATCCTAGCATTGCTGAAACAGAGACGTAAAAGTCCACAGCCTCTTTGGCCTGGTCATCGAACCACAGAAATGGGTAAGCTTTTACATGGGGTGTCCTTTCGGTTTGCCAGGAGTCTGTCGGACTTAGGAAATCAAAGCGAAAATTTGACTGGGCGAGGACAGATTTTGTCGATTTTGCAGGGCAATAGTTGTTCTATTGACCAAAAAAGCGGCGGAATATGGACCGTCCAGACAGATTTGCAGCAGATTTACCCTAAGTCGGACAGGCTCCTATTGCCGGTACCGTGCGCGAATTAATCCTGATCCGCAATTTTTCCGCCCCTATTAGATGTGTAATGCCGAAGCCCGCATTATCAAGCTGCTACTACTGGTGATGTACCAGCAGCTGATGCAGGGATATACTGTTCAAGGCTTGTGAGAATTTGCACCTGCTCCAAAGTTCAGGTATGGTGAAGAAATAACTGCAAGACTTTACGATGACCATATCAGGTCGTGAAAGGAATACTTGAATGGACTGGATTCAACAATTCAGCAGTTTCAGCGAATGGCCGGCTGCGACTGCATCGGTATTTGCTCTGGTGGTTGCTGTCCTGGTTGGCCTGCTCGGTTACGCAATTCTCTTTAAGGTGTTGTTTCGCTTCGCCGCCAGAACCGATTCCTCTTTGCAGCAGTCTTTGGTGTCGCGCTGGCGGCATCCGTCCAAAATGCTGCTTCCATTATTGGTTGTGCTCTTAACATTACCCTCGCTTCGATTCCCATGGGAACTGGCCGACCGGCTGCGTCATCTGGTCAGTTTGGCCCTCATCGCTGCGGGTACCTGGCTGATGATCTCCACCATCTTTGGCTTGCGGGAAATTCTCCTGCAGCGTTACGACATAACTGTCAGCGATAACCTCAAGGCGCGGACGGTCTCCACCCAGGTGAATGTGCTGATCAAGATTGTCGTGGTGTTGATCCTCATAATGGCCGGGGCGACCATGCTGATGACCTTTGACAAAGTGCGGCAGGTGGGGGTGAGTGTGCTGGCCTCGGCCGGGGTTATCGGGATCATCATCGGTTTTGCCGCACAGCGAAGCCTGGCAACTCTCTTAGCCGGCATCCAGATTGCCATCACTCAACCAATCCGGCTCGACGATGTGGTGGTCGTCGAAGGGGAATGGGGGCGCATTGAGGAGATCACTTTGACCTATGTTGTGGTCTGCATCTGGGATTTGCGGCGGCTGGTGCTGCCGATTACCTATTTTCTGGAAAAGCCTTTCGAGAACTGGACACGGGCTTCGGCTGACCTGCTTAGCACGGTGACCCTGCACTGCGACTACCGGGTGTCGGTGGCGGCAGTTCGTGCCGAACTGCAAAATATCCTCGCGGGAAATGAGCTCTGGGATGGTAAGGCGTCCGGATTGGTTGTCCTCGATGCGACTGACAAAACGGTCGTCCTTCGGGCTTTGGTAAGCACCAGGGATTCAGGCAAGGCTTGGGATCTGCGCTGCCATGTGCGTGAAAAGCTGATCGAATTTCTGCAACGCGAGTACCCCGACAGTCTTCCGCAACTGAGAGCGGTGGTGGAAAGCCGGGAAAGGTCTGACGATTGAATTGACCCTCTGTTTTTGCGACAGGTGACCAATGCCG
>Ga0351907_1122_pt1 | contig 19876 bp, 18 predicted proteins | sample BONcelHT113001E6_FD_206861 | JGI IMG/M metagenome (GOLD analysis project Ga0351907, IMG submission 206861) | Enriched cells from coal bed in the Powder River Basin, Montana, United States - BONCAT cells T11 rep1 HSBNCT.T11.300.1.E6 ... | reverse complement strand
CGAATCGTTCATTAAATTTGTGGTGGTCGTCAACAGCTTTATTTCCCGGGCCGGGTGGGGCAGCCTTAGAATCTACCGGTTTCCCGCCTGGATCGGATTGGCGGTTTTCGCGGCCATCTTTGTGGCTTCGGATTATTTTATGGCAAAAAAAAGAACCAAGGCGGCTATCGTGTCGGTCATTTTCGGTGCGACCGTATTGTTTGCGTCGATCCCGTATGCCGGGGACAAGGTCACCGTTACTTTTCTGGATGTGGGGAACGGGGAAGCGGCGCATATCGAGTACGGGGATGAAAACATTCTGGTCACCAACGCGACCGAATCGGCCGCGTACGATGTGAACAGCTATTCCGAGCGCAACGGGATTACATACGATCTGATGGTTCTGACCGAAAGCAACAAGAGCCATTACGACGGAGCCCTGCTCATTCTGCAAAGCGGCGCAGTCAGGGGGGAGATTGCCTATTCCGCGGTCAGCGACAACATAAAGGAGGCCTGCCGCGACCTTGGAATTAAGATGCATGAAGCCGGGAAATATGATACACTGTTACAAGGCGGCGCGCTCCAGCTGACCGTGTTGAACGACAGCTACAACGCGCTTTCGCTGCTGCTGTCCTGCCGGGGTGAGAATATATGCCTTTTCTCGGCGCACAGCGCGAAACGTTCGGATGGGACGGCCGTTCCATCGCCCGTTTTAAGGGTGGCAAGCGAGGGCAACGAAACTTCGGTCAACCAAAACTTTTTGGAAGCTGTCCGGCCCGAATACGCCGTTATTTCGGTCTGGGACAACCCTTACGGGCTGCCCGATACGAAAACGCTGGGGCTGCTTTACGCGGCGGGTGTGAAGGTGTACCGTACGGATGAGAATTATTCCATCATCATGACGGTGGACGATAATAATGCGATTTTTATGAGGCCCATGAATGAAGATTAAAGACGCGGTTTCACAATTAAAGCAGGGAAGACTTGAAAACCTTTATCTGATCGCCGGGAACGAGTCGTTTTTAAGGGAGCTTGCGGTCAAAAGCCTTTTGCCCCTGCTGCAGATACAGGAAGAAGAATGGAATATAACCACCCTGCGGGATGGCGCGGGTCTCATCGGCAACCTGGAGAGCCTTCCCCTGATGAGCGAACGCCGCGCGGTGGTCTGTGATATTTCCGATATTCCGGAAGAGGAGTTAAGCCGGCTGGCGTCCTACCTGCCGGACATGCCCAAAAGCACTGTCCTACTTTTGACCAAGGCCTCCGCGCCGGACAAACGCAAACCGCTGGAGAAAACGTTTCTTGAAAAGGGAACGGTGGTCGAATGCCCGGAGCCGTCCGAGAGCGAGAGCATTGATTTTATATGCGCCTATGCCGCTAAAAACGGGGTGAAATTCTCAAGGAACGACGCGCACACCTTTTACCGGTATGTTTCCGGCGACCTGAGGCATCAGGTAAACGAGCTTTCCAAGCTGATTGCGGTGGCGGGGGATGAGATTACCAAAAAAGACATACAGAAATATACCGTCAAATCGGCGGATTACAACATATTCAAGCTGCACGACCTGTTGCTGGAAAAAAAGTGGCGGGAAGCCGAAATTCTTTTAGGGGAAATATTGGACGAGGATGCATCTCCTATCGGGCTGATCTCGATACTGGCGTCCAACTTTGAACTGATGCTGATTGCGCGCGCCTGCCTGGACGCGGGATACGGAGAGGACAAAACGAAAAAAAGCATCATGGATGCTTCAAAGGCTGCGGAATTCAGGGCCCGACGCGCTATAGGGCAAAGCCGGCTGATGGGTGCGCAGGCCATCAGGCAGGCCATCCGTAAACTCTCCAAGCTTGATTTTGACGCAAAGCAGGGCAACGTGGTTTTAAAGAATGATTTTTTCGCGATACTGATGAAGCTATATTCTCCGGTATAAAACGAAACAAAAAAGCCCTAACATTTGTTAAAGCTCTTAGGATTCCAATAAAAAATGATTTTAAGCAGACGGGCTGTTCATTTTTTTTGCCAGTTGCGATTTCGTGCGGTTTGCTTTGTTTTTATGAACCGTACCTTTTGCTGCGGCTTTATCCACTGCGCTCACGGCCTGCACATAAAGCTCTTTTACGGTATCGCTGTTTTCGGCGACCGCCGCGTCGAATTTCTTAATGTCGGTTTTCAAAGCGGACCGGATGTTTTTATTCTGCATCGTTTTCGTCTGGATCACTTTCACACGTTTTTTCGCAGAACGGATATTTGGCAATCAATTCACCCCCAAGTCTATAATTTCAACAAATGGTATTCTAACATATTAAAAGTTACATTGCAAGATATTTTTACGCCATGGGAATGAATGCGCCTGTTGTTGGCAAAAATATGATTGCGGTTAAATTATGTTTTAATGAATGGCAGTTGGATAACAAATGAAAGGGGAGTAAGGCATGCAGGGAATACGGACGGATCTTGCCAAGGAAGCGGTCGCCTTCGACGAAAAAAAGGAAATTGAGGGGATAGACGTTTTTGAATTTAAAACGGACGACGACATCACCGTGAACCGGGTGGAAGTCAGGAACCAGAGAGGGGCGGAGGAGATCGGAAAAAAAATAGGGAAATACGTGACGGTGGAATGCCCCGAGCTCTATGACAAGGACGAGAAGCTGCTTGCAAAAGTGGCGCACACCTTTGCGGACGAAATCACAAAAATGAAAGACGGCTGCGGCAAGGCGGAAAACATACTGATCATCGGGCTGGGGAACCGGAAAGTGACGCCGGATGCGCTGGGGCCGCTGGTCTGCGAAAAGGTTTTCGTATCGCGCCATATCAAGAAATACTTGCCGGAGATGATCGATTCCAGGGTGCTGGAAGTTTCCGCGATCGCACCGGGCGTGCTGGGGATCACCGGCCTTGAAACGGCCGAGGTGATCGACGGGATTGTGGACAAGATAAAGCCGGATATGATCATCGTGATCGACGCGCTGGCTTCGCGCAGCATCTCCCGCATCGGGACCAGCATACAGGTATCCGACGCCGGGATCAGCCCGGGATCCGGTATTGGGAACAAACAAAAAGCGATCGACCGGGAAACGCTGGGTATACCCGTGCTCTCCATCGGCATTCCGACGGTGGTATACGCGTACACCATTGCTTCCGAAATTCTGCTCTCGGCATCGATCAAAACCAACGCCGCCGAAAACCAGATCAGCAATGTGATCGGCATGATACAGGATATCGAAGGTTCGGACATGATCGTTACCCCTAAAAACATCGACATGCTTATACAGAATTCCTCCGACCTTCTGGCGCGGTCCATTAATTTTTCCATCCACAAAGACCTGACCGAGGAAGAAATCAAAAGATACATGTCCTGAAAAATGAGTTCGCGTTCATAAAACCTCAAAAGGGGTAATATACTTTTTTTGAGGAGGGATACTTATGAAGAAAAGCAAAAGGGGATTTCCGGTTCTTATATGCATACTGGTGCTCCTCTTTATTATTATGTCCGTTTCAAAAAACGGGAACGGAGCGGAATACAATGCGGCCCTGCCGGCGGCCAAAGCTGCGGACGCGCAGGAGATGGATATACGTATCAATAACGGAGAACCGGAAAAAGAGATAACTATTCTGTTGGATGACGGGGAAGACGATACCGTGACCGGCCCGGTGGAAGACGCAGACGATGAAACGTCCGTTTCGGTGGGCGCCGCAATTCAGGAGGAGAAAATACAAAACCCGATCCTTGTATTGTTTGATACGCTTATGGCCGGCGCGTCAACCGTCCAGGCGAACCAGGGGGGGACGATCTCCATTATAATAGATGAAAACGAACACAGCGATACCGATGTATCGGATGAGATCACCATAGACGTTCAGGACTATCCCATCACAAAATACGAAAATCCGACCGTCTTGATTTATCACACGCATACGCGGGAAGCCTATACGCCCGAGTATGCGGGGCAATACGCCGCCTGCGGAACGTTCAGGACGGACGATGAACGCTACAGTGTATGCGCGGTCGGGCAGAAGCTTGCGGACCAGCTGAGCGGGCAGTACGGGTTTACCGTGATCCACGATACCACCATGAACGAGACGACGCCTTTTGCGAAAAGCTATGACAAATCGCTGGAGACCGTTTTGAAGGATATAAAGGAAAACCCGAACATCGACGTGTTTATAGATGTGCACCGGGATTCGATCGGCGACGCCGCCTATGCGCAAAGCCAGGTCATTGAAAAAGACGGAAAACGGTACGCCAAGGTGATGTTTGTGGTGGGCAGGGGAGACGATTATAAGGGCGCGGAGGCGCCCGACTGGCAAAGCAACTATGCCCTTGCCCAAGCGATTACCGAAAAGATCAACGCGATCATGCCCGGGCTCGCAAAAGCGCCCATGGTTAAAACGAAGCGGTACAACCAGCATTTGTCCGACAAATGCATGCTGATCGAAGTGGGGTATGACGCCAACAGCATCACCGAAGCGGAAAATTCCGCGGGCATTGTATCCAAGGCGCTTTCCGAAGTCCTAAGCAAATAACTCCTTTACTAAACGCCTTGATATGAGATATAATTGTCCCGTAATCATTATGGGAAACAGGCGGCAAGGATGAAGGATAACAAAATCACACTACCCATCGGTTTTTTCGATTCGGGCGTGGGCGGCATCGCGCTTCTAAAGGAAGCGGTGGCCCTTATGCCCTTTGAGAATTTTTTATATTACGGGGACAGCATCAATGTTCCTTACGGCAATAAAGCAGAACTTGAGATTAAGACTTTATCGCTTTCCTGCGGGGATTTTTTATTCCGGAAGGGCGTAAAGGCCATTGTCATGGCCTGCAATACGGCGACCAGCATTTCCGTACAGATCATGCGCGAACTGTACCGGATCCCGGTCATCAGCATTGAGCCCGCCGTGAAACCGGCCGTTGATGCGTCGACGGACGGCTATGTGCTTGTCCTGGCCACCCCCGCGACCATATCCCAGCAGCGTTACAATTCCCTGCTGGAGAAAATCGGCTCTGCTGAAAAAATCATCAACGTTCCCCTGAGCCGTCTGGCCCAGATGATCGAAAAGATGGACCTTGACGGACCGGAGATCAAAGAATACCTGCGCGAAAACCTGCTGCCCTACCGGGGCAAAAAGATAGACGGGATCGTTCTGGGATGCACGCATTATTCCTTTATCAGCACCCAGATCCAAAAAACGGCGAAAGAATTGTTTGCGGGGGCATGCGAGATATTTGACGGAAAAACGGGCACCGTGCGGCAACTGAAGCGGGTGCTTGACGAAAGCGGATTGCTGAATACCCAAAACGATAACCCCACCGTAAGCTTTCAGACGTCCGGCGATTCTTTCGATATCGAGCTTTATAAAAGATTTTTTACATTTTAAATCTTTTTCTGCCAGTAATTGTGGTATTTTTTTTATTTTTGGTGTACTATATATAGTATCATATCATATAATAAACACAACATATATTTATCAAGGAGGGCAAAACGCATGTTTAGTAAAAACGCGATCACCGTGCTGGAAAAACGCTATCTCAAGAAGGACCAGAACGGGAAAATCGCAGAGAAGCCCAAAGACATGTTTTCCCGCGTCGCCCGGGCCATTGCGGAGGCGGACAGGGAGTTCGGTGAAGGCAAGGAGTTGTCCTCAACCATCGATTCGTTTTATAAGATCATGAACGAAAAGGAGTTCATGCCCAATTCGCCCACGCTGATGAACGCGGGGCGCGAACTCGGACAATTGTCCGCCTGTTTCGTGCTGCCGGTGGAGGACAGCATGGAGGAGATATTCGACGCCGTTAAAAATGCGGCTTTGATACATAAAAGCGGCGGGGGCACGGGGTTCAGTTTCTCCAGGCTGCGGCCACAGGGAGCCTCTGTCAATTCGACCGGCGGCGTGGCCAGCGGTCCGGTCAGCTTTATGAAGGTGTTCAACGCTTCCACCGAAGCGGTCAAACAGGGGGGGACGCGCCGAGGCGCAAACATGGGCATTTTGCGCGTGGACCATCCCGATATCGTTGAGTTCATCGGTTGCAAAAAGAACAACAAGGACATCACAAATTTCAATATCAGCGTCGGGGTCACCGAGGCTTTCATGAAAGCCGTGCACGACGGGACCGAATATCCACTGATAGATCCGAGCAACAAGCAGGAAGTGAAAACGATCAGCGCGCGGGAGGTATTCGATCTGATTGTGGACATGGCCTGGACGAACGGGGAACCGGGCATCATATTCCTGGACAGGCTGAACCGCGATAATGTGGTGAAAGACTTAGGTGAGATCGAAAGCACCAATCCCTGCGGGGAACAGCCTCTGCTTCCTTATGAAAGCTGCAACTTAGGATCGCTTAATTTAAACAGGTTCGTGCGGGAAACCGGCGGCGGGTATGCGCTCGATTACGACCGGCTTAAGGAAGTGATCGGCATTGCCGTTCATTTTTTGGATAATGTAATCACCGTGAACAATTATCCGCTGAACAAGATCAAAAAAATGACGCAGAAGACCAGGAAGATCGGCCTTGGGCTGATGGGCTTTGCGGATGTGCTGTATAAGCTGAAGATCCCCTATAATTCGGAAGAAGCCATTGCGTTTGCGGAGGAAGTCATGCGTTTTATTGAGCAAAACGCCCAAAACGCATCCGAGGAACTGGCCAAAAAGCGGGGCGTATTTCCCGCGTTCAAGCACAGCACAATGAAGGATGGGCGGCTGCAGCGCAACGCAACCGTAACGACCATTGCGCCAACCGGAACGATATCCATCATCTGCGGGGCGTCTAGCGGCATTGAGCCGGTGTTTGCCTTAAGCTATATCCGCAATGTGATGGACAACAACGAAATGGTGGAGACTCATCCGTATTTTGAAGAAGTCGCCAAAAAACGCGGATTTTATTCCAAGGAACTGATGGAAAAGATCGCGAAAGAAGGGACCATTGCCCATATGGACGAGATCCCGGACGATATCAAAAGAGTATTCGTGACCTCCCACGATATCACGCCCGATTACCACATCCGCATGCAGGCGGCTTTCCAGAAATATACGGACAACGCTGTTTCCAAGACGGTTAATTTTCCGAACAACGCGACACAGGACGAAGTGCGCGAAGTTTACGAACTGGCGTACGAGCTGGAGCTCAAAGGCGTGACCATCTACCGCGACGGCAGCCGGGAGGCGCAGGTGCTGAATATCGGCAAGGTGAACAGGGAAGGCGCCGAGAAGCACCCCGAAGACCATGAAGAGGAAAAAAGCGAAAAAGTGGCGCCGCGCGTCCGACCGGAGCTTACGCAGGGAATCACCCAGAAAGTGAAGATCGGCTGCGGGAACCTGTATGTGACCGTGAATTATGACGAAAACGGTATCTGCGAAGTGTTCACCAACCTGGGCCGCGCGGGCGGATGCCCGTCCCAGTCCGAGGCGACGGGCAGGCTGGTTTCCACCGCGTTGCGTTCGGGGATAGATATCCGCGCGGTGATCGAGCAGCTGCGGGGAATCCGCTGCCATTCCACCCTCCGGAAAGGCGATGTGAAGGTGCTGTCCTGCCCGGATGCGATCGGCCGCGTGCTGGAGCGCGCCGCCGAACTGCATGGGGACAATTTCAAGATTTCCGTCAACGGCAACGATATCAAAGCGCCGAATGGGGACGGGGCGGCCTGCCCCGAATGCGGCTCGGTTTTGGAGCATGAGGGCGGATGCAATGTTTGCCGTTCCTGCGGCTACTCAAAATGCGGATAATAGTATTTCATTTTGCGAAAAATAAATGTAAAAGTTTTTATTTTTCCGGAACAAATTCATGATACTTTCGTCATATGTATAAAAAGTATCAGGGGCAGTTAAATGAACCACGAGACGGTCGATTTTTTATTCGAAAAATATATGGACGGGGAGCTTGATCCAAGCGCCCAAGCGGAATTTGAAGAGCATATTAAAAATTGCACTGAATGCGCAGAGCGGTATGCGGGTTTTGTTAAAATTAAAAATGGCTTGTCATCCATCGGTGACGAGCCTATTCCAGATGGGTTTCGGGAAGAGTGGACCCAAAGCCTTCGTTCGTACGGTAAAAGCTCCAAAGGGTCCGCAAAACGGATGCGCGGATTCCTTCCGGCCATCGCAGCCGGCGTCGCCTTGGTTGCAGTCGTCTCTGCGGTGATGCTGTCCGGTGTTCTTTCGCCGGGCGCGGCAATGCCAGAGGTTATGATCGCCGGGTCCGCAGAGTCCCAGGCCGCCGCCGATAGAACTATGCAGGACAGCGCCGCAAAGGATGCGGCCGGGGAGAACGAAGCGTTGCCCGCGCCCGAAAGCAGCGAATCCCTCTTTATGATGCAGGAAGCGCCAAAGACGTCCGCTGCGCCCGAAACGTCCGCCGAAACATCTTCCTCGGCCGCGGGAGCCGATAAGATTTCCATACCCCTTTATGTGACACAGGCGGCGTTTGATGCGCTGGTGACTGGTTTGGAGGAACAAAACGGGGAATTCTGCCTGGACGAAGGGCTGCTGATTTTTACCGTTACGCAAGACAACCAGAGCTTCTTTGCGGATTTTGCACAAAGGTACGCGCTGGGCGTATCGCCGCTTTTGGGTGAAATATACGAGATATGGATCGCCGGGTAATCTTGGGCGGTTGACAACACCGCAAACTTGCACTATCATACATTATGCGCATATGCGCATAATACGGAGCCTCCGTACGAACGAGGCTTTTTTATTTGATACGTTCCGTTTTTTATAAGGTATCGGATAAAAAAAACGGAATAAGCATAGATTAAATTGATGATCTTTAAGGAGAACCAAAAAAAATGAGCGAAGCGGAAAACTGTACGCACGATTGCGAGACGTGTTCGGCAGCCTGCGATCAGAGGGAAAAGGCGCCCGCCGATTTTATGGAAAAACCCAGCCAGTTCAGCAGCATCAAAAAGGTGTTTGCCGTGGTGAGCGGAAAGGGCGGGGTCGGCAAATCCCTGGTGACCTCCCTGCTTGCGATCGCTCTTAACAAAAAGGGCTATCACACCGGTATACTGGACGCGGATATCACCGGGCCGTCCATCCCCAAAATATTTGGGCTGAAAGAAAAAGCGCAGGGAAGCGCGATGGGCGTTATGCCGGTGGTTACCAAACGGGGGATAGAGGTCATTTCCGTAAACCTGCTGCTGGAAAACGAGACCGACCCTGTTGTATGGCGCGGGCCTATCATAGCGGGCACCGTGAAACAATTCTGGACGGATGTGGTCTGGAACGATATCGATTATATGCTGGTCGATCTGCCGCCCGGTACGGGGGATGTGCCCCTGACCGTTTTTCAGTCCATTCCTGTGAACGGCATTCTCATTGTAGCCTCCCCGCAGGAACTGGTTTCCCTGATTGTCTCCAAAGCTGTTAAGATGGCGAATATGATGAACGTACCCATCATCGGACTGGTTGAGAACATGAGCTATTTCAAATGCCCGCATTGCGGGAAGGAAACGAAGATATTCGGCGAAAGCCATATTCGGGAAATCGCGGATGAATTCTCTCTGCCCGTTCTGGCCAGGATACCCATCAGCCCCGAGTTATCCGAGGCCTGCGATTTAGGAACGCTGGAGGACATCTCCGCGCCCTTTATGGACGGCGCAGCATCGGCGCTGGAGAAGATCCCCGAAAAAGAAAAAGATTAAAGAACAATACGGAATCACTGTTTTTTACGTGTATTTCCCGGGAATCCGGGTGCAAAAAAAAAGGCTTTTAAAAGCCTTTTTTATTAACCGCATTCAGCTGATTTCCTGTTCGTCCATGGGTTCTTGCATTTTTACAAGTTCTTCCCATGCCCTGATGTTGTATTTGCAGCCCGGATCCGGGCCCATATAGTCTCCGAAATAACCGTAGGCCCTGGCCCGGCAGCCGCCGCACATGCTGCGGTGTTCGCAGACGCCGCAATGCTCCGTCATGGCTTCGCGGTCCCGAAGGCGCAGCATCACCTCGGAATTCCGCCAGATGTCGGCCAGTTTTTCCTTGCGGAGATCGCCCACTTCGATGGGCATGAAGACGCAGGGAGATACTTTTCCGTTGGGCTGAATGGCGCAATAGAGGCGACCGGCTCCGCAACCGCCGACGTAATCGGCCAGCATTTTTGCCTGCTGTCCCTGGAAGTAAAAGTAATGACTGTTTATGATGGCGTTATCCGGCGCGTTTTCGTAACAATAGCGGCCGTACTGGGGGCAGGTCGAAAAAGTGAATAACTCCTTGGCAAGGAAGGTTTCATGGAGTTTTTTAAGAACTGCCTCACGCATGTCGGGCGTAAGATCATCATTCACGATGAATTTTCCGCGGCCGGCAGGAATGAAGTTGAATACATAGAACGAGTCCACTTTCCAATTTTTAGCCAGTTCGATCAGGTCGTCCAGTTCGTCATAATTGTTCCGCGTGACGGTCGTTGCCATGCCGACGGTAAGCCCGTCCACCTCCACGCAGTTTTTAATGCCTTCCGCCGAACGCAGCCAGTTGCCGGCGCCGCCGCGAAAGTCGTCGTGCACTTCGGGTTTTGCGCTGTCTATGCTGATTTCCACATACTCGACGCCGACGTCTTTCAGGCGTGCGGCGACTTCCCTGGTGATGAGCGTGCCGTTGGTGGCCACCGACGTATGGATTCCTTTTTGGTGCGCATATTCCGCCACCGGCCAGAAATCCTTATGGATCAGCGGTTCTCCGCCCGAAAACGCGATGGAGGTAACGTTGTTGCGGTCCAGTTCGTCGACCACCGCAAGACGCTCTTTTAGAGAAAGCTCGTCCAAAAGGGCTTTGTGCGCGTCCTGATAGCAGTGCTTGCAGGAGAGGTTGCATGCGTTGGTGAAGTTCCATACCGTAAGCACGGGACTGGAAAAAACCTGAGGCTCTTTTAAACCGAACTCCGCAACGCTTTGTGCCACATTGGAGATCGCACGGCGGTAATAGGGCACGGAAGCGGCTTTAACGAGCTTAGAACGTTTGACTTTTAATACAACCGGTAAAAACGAGATAATAAAAAGGTAGGGGATATATTTGAATTTTACTTTTTCCTGATTTCCGTATGCGGCAAAAACATGGTCGATCAGCATCCTGCCGTCTTCACTTTTTTTGGATAGTTTTTTAAGATTCCATTGAACAAACCGATTGCCTAAAAAACTGCGTACCTGTTCAGCTTTGATCAAAGATAATTCCCCCTTTAATCTTAAATATTGCTAAAAATTAAATAATAGTATAACAATCCCCTTGATCAGGAAACAGATTAAATCAAAGAAAACATAAGGTGCTGTTATATGCGATTGAATCAATAATATATATAAAATTATACTTATCTTCTTATATATATGTCAAGAATAAATCGGCTGAACGTTTTTGCGTATATGTTTTCAGCCGGGAGCGTAAGGCGCGCGCCGAATTAAAAAGGGCGCTCTTCTGCCAAAAGACATGCATGAAAAAAGTGTAATTGTTAAAAAGCTGGTACAAATAGCCCGAACAGCTTGTAAATAGTTGATAAAAACATATAATGTTCTTAGAATTCTTACGTGGGCGGCAGGGAGTTGCCAATGAAAAACCAAGACTTTAATCAACAGCGCCCGGTAAAAAGAATAAAGTTAAAAATGAATGGAGATAATTAAATGTACGATTTAAAAAAGTTTTTTTCAAAGGAGATGGATCGATAATGCCGTGGTATTTCATAATGCTTACCGTCATAGCCGGCATGGGTTTGCTGTATCTTGCTTTTACATATTTTTTGGGTTTGTCCATGTTTCAGAATGCCGCATGGAGAAAGAATGCGGGAAAGATCAAGCTGAAGGATTTTGACGATCCTGCTTCTGCCTGGCCTGGGTTCATAGCCTATATCATGAAGAGCAAAGAGGATATTCGCGAACTTGCTTATGAGCCAATGGAGGTGACCGCTACGGACGGGATTAAGCTGCGCGCGCGCTTTTACAGTGTGCCCGGATCCCAAAAGGTTCTGATCGGCTGCCACAGTTTCTCATCCTGCGGGGAATGGGATTTCGGACAGATACTGCGGTTCTGGCTTACGGAAGGATTCAGCGTATTGCTTTTGGATCTGCGGGGCCACGGGGTTTCGGAAGGCGACTATATGGGGTACGGGATCGTCGACGGAGACGATACAGCCCTTTGGGTGAAGCTCATCAATGACCGCTATAGGGGAAAGTGCCAGATATTGCTGTCCGGCACGTCGCTGGGCGGCGGTACGGTGATGATGATGGCGGACAGGGAGGATATCCAAAATGTGCGCGGTATCATATCGGACAGCGGCATACCGAATATCTACCATGTTTACATCGATATGATGAAGCGGCACCACTTCCATTTGTCTCTACCTGCCAAGTGGATGGATTGGCTTTTTAAGAAAAAGCTGGGTTACAGCATCCGCGGGAAATGTTCGTTCGACACTTTAAAGAATACCCGGCTGCCGGTTTTACTGCTCCATGGGACCGGGGATTCGATGGTGAATTATGCATTTGCCGTCAGGGAAGCGGGGATCGACCCGAAAAGGATTCGCCTGGTTTCATTTGAAGGCAGCGAACATACGATGGAACATATGAACGAACCGGAAAAATACGAATCGGCGCTCAAGAATTTTATACAGCAGACGATCACATGCTAATTAAAAAATGATATAAAAATAAGGCTTAAAAAAGCCTTCTTTTTTGTTGCGGAATCTTCAAATTGCCGGAAAACAATTTAAGGTAAGGTTGGCAGGGGAGACAGGGGTCGAACCTGCGACCTACGGTTTTGGAGACCGTTGCTCTGCCAATTGAGCTACTCCCCTAAGCATGGCTTGTTTTTTAGCGCTTTGGATATTATAATAAATTTAACTGTTTTAGTCAATATGAATTATTTTATGGGGTTGTTTGAATATGAGTTACAAATTGGGATTCATCGGCTGCGGAAACATGGCCAGTGCGATCATGCTCGGCATTATCGGAAACGGTTTTCTGGACGGGGTAAATATATCCGTATTTGACCCGGATGAGAGCAAAACGGCGAAAATGAAGGACGAAGGCATTCAAGTTTGCGCGGATTTAAAGGAACTTGAGGCTTCATCTGACATTCTTTTTATATGCGTGAAGCCGAATGTCGTTCCGTCCGTTTTAGAGGCGATCACAACCCCCGGACGGGCGGTCGTATCCATTGCGGCGGGCGTGCGCACGGAAAAAATAAAAGATCTTTTAAAAGTTGACGCACGGATACTGCGCATCATGCCCAACACGCCCCTTATGGTGGGGAAGGGGGCATCGGGTTTTGAGGTGCCCAGTACGCTTGCGGCCGAGGAATACGGATTTATAAAAAATATATTCCAATCATTGGGAACCGTCGTGGAAGTCCCGCCGCAGCTGATGGACGCGGTGACGGGCATTTCGGGCAGCGGGCCCGCTTATATGTATTATTTTTTAAAGGCGCTTGCGGATGCGGGGGCGAGGCAGGGACTTGAACCAAAGGATTCGGTGGCGCTGGCGCTTAAGACCATGCAGGGCGCGGCGGAGATGGTGGAGCGGTCGGACGCGTCGCTGGAGTCGCTGATCAAGGCGGTTTGTTCGCCGGGCGGGACAACCATTGAGGCGCTGGCTGTTTTCGACGATATGGATCTTTCCGGTATTGTGGATAAAGCGGTGGATGCCTGCACAAAAAAATCTGTCAAACTTTCGGGTAACTGATCATGCCGAAGGAGGATTTAAAAAAAGTTATTATTTATTCTGACGGCGCCTGTTCCGGAAATCCGGGACCGGGCGGATGGGCGGCCTTACTCGATTACAGGGGAAATGTAAAAGAGATATCCGGTTTTGATCCGGAAACAACAAACAATCGAATGGAGCTGCTGGCCGTGATCAAGGGGCTTCTTGCCTTAAAAGAGCGGTGCCTTGTGGAGGTGTATACCGACAGCGCATATATCCACAACACGTTTTCCAAGGGATGGATCATCGCCTGGCAGAACAACGGATGGAGGACGGCGGCCAAAAAGCCGGTGGAGAACCAGGATCTTTGGAAGCTGCTTATCAACGAGACAAAAAGCCATGTCGTGAAATTTTACAAGGTGAAGGGACATGCGGATTCCGAACTAAACAACCGATGCGATCAGCTTGCAAGACAGCAGATTAAAACAAACGTTAAAAAGGACGCGGCGCAGGGGGGAGAGCCTGAGGCCTGAAGCACAAACAAGAGATAGACAACTATTCGTAAAACACAAGTTTTACGAATAGTTGTTGATTTTTACGGGGTCATTTGGTATAATAAGCCTGTGGACGCGCAATCGTCCGCCCATTCCCCACAAATGGCTTTATAAGGCGGTTTTTTATGGCGGATTATCAAAAAGAACTCCTTGCAAAAAAAACGATCAAACTGCGCGAACTCATGTCAGCTCTTCCTGTGTTCTGCCGGACATTTTTTATTGCGATGGAAAGCAAAACGACTATACTGACACGGGTAAACTACGCATACGACCTGCGTCTTTTTTTTGAGTTTTTATTATGCGAATGCCCCGCGTTTGCCGGAATAAATATGCGGGACTTCTCCCCTTCCGATCTGGAAAAAGTCACGGTGGACGACCTGTATTATTTTCTGGATTATTTGAATTTATACAAAGACAGGGACAATAAAATTAAGGAAAACGCCGAGCGCGGCAAGGCGCGAAAAATTGCGTGCCTGCGTTCTTTTTTTAAGCATTATTATAAAAAACAAGTTATAAAAAACAATATATGCACGCTGCTGGATACGCCAAAACTGCATGAAAAAGCGATCGTACGGCTGGAGCCCAACGAAGTCGCGGACCTTCTGGACGCCGTCGAATCCGGCGAAGGATTAAGCGAAAAGCAAAAGCAATACCATAAAAAAAACGTCCTTCGGGACGTCGCCATTTTTACATTGTTCCTGACCACCGGCATACGTGTGAGCGAACTGATATCCATCAACGTTTCGGACATTGATTTTGAATCCGGCGCCTTCCGTATAATCCGCAAAGGCGGCAATGCGGCTATCCTTTATTTTGGAAACGAAACGAAAAAAGCGCTGGAAAGCTATCTGGAGCAGAGGAAAACAGCCATGGATTTTGAACCCTCCTCTCCCCTCTTTATCTCACTGGGGAGCAGCCGGCTGACCGTTCGCGCTGTGGAAAATATTGTTAAAAAATATACCCAATCCGCTGTTCCGTTAAAAAAAATATCTCCGCACAAGCTCAGAAGCACCTTTGGGACCATGCTGTACAATGAGACCGAAGACATCTACATGGTGGCCGACGTGCTGGGCCACAAGGACGTAAACACAACCCGCAAGCATTATGCCACCATATCGGACGACATCAAACGCCGGGCTTCGAGGGTGGTCAAATTACGGGAATAGGCTGAACAAAACTACACCGAGGCCTGCCGAAATGCCTATAATGGCCACCGGATGGATTTTTTTGAATTTGAACCGAACGAAGAAAAGCAGGGCCAATATGATTATACCCGGAATGTTAAGCGAACCTTTCAGATAATCCACATGGATAAAACTTGCGCTGAAAATAAGATAGACCGCGGATGCGACCAGACCGAGCGTGGCCGGGCGCAGCACCCGCATGGTCTTTTTGACGTAAAAATTATCCTTGAAATGGTTAAAATACCTCGCGATGACAAGGATGATGATAAAAGACGGCAGCACGACGCCGACGGTTGTAAACAGCGCGCCCGGGAAACCCGCCGACGTTTCGCCGATAAAGGTGGCGATGTTCACCGCGAAAGGCCCGGGCGTGGATTCGGAAATACCGATGAAATCCGTGAGCAGCGGAAGGCTGATCCACCCCTTTGAAACCACTTCCTGCTGTATAAGCGGGATCATGGCGTATCCCCCGCCTATTGTAAAGAGTCCGATCTTAAAAAAAGTAATAAACAGTTCGATGAGGAGGCTCATTCGATCTCCTCCTCTATGGAGGGGCCATCGTCATCCGGGCCGCCCGTATTTTTGTTGTGCGACAATAAGGCGTACAGGATGCCGATGCCGATCGCGCCTAAAAGCAGATAAATGATGTTGATCTCCGTAAATGTTGCAAGCAGGAACGAACCGGATATGACAAGGATATAAAGTATGTTGATCTTATCCACCCGCATCAGCCGGATGACCGAGTACACCAGCAGCACCACCACGCCGATGCGGATTCCCCGGAAAGCGTATTCCACCCAGACGATGTCCTTGAACTGCACCAAAAAAGACGAGATGAGATAAATAAAAATAAAGGAAGGGATCGTAACGCCCAGCGTCGCCCAGAAGGCCCCCCAAAACCGGCCGATCTTGTAGCCGATATAAGTGGCCGCATTGACGGCGATCACCCCCGGGGTGATCTGGGAGATTGCGAATATGTTCAGCAGCTCATTGTCGTCTATCCAGGGATGCTTATCGATCACTTCCCGGTGGATGAGCGGGATCATGGCGTATCCCCCGCCGAACGTAAAGGCGCCGATCTTTAAAAATGACAGGAATAACTTAAGGTTCGCTTTTTTGATAGTTGCCTTCATAGCTTTATCTTCAGTTCTTTCATGGCGTATAGTATGCCCAGCTTGGCGTGTTCGTATGTGAGAGCGCCCTGCATGTAGGCGGCGAAAGGCTCGCGTATGGGCGCGTCCGCCGTGAGTTCCAGCGATGCCCCCTGAACGAATGTTCCCGCCGCCATGATGACCTTGTCCGGATATCCGGGCATGTCCCAGGCGAAGGGCACAACGTTCCCGTCCACCGCGGAGGCTTTTTGTATGCCCCGGACAAAAGCGGTCAGGTCTTCCTCGTTTCCGAATCGTATGGTCTGGGCGATGTCCGCCCTTGCTTCCTTTGGCCGGGGGCTGACTTTGTACCCCAGTTTTTCAAAAACCGCCGAAGCGAGCAACACGCCCGTCATTGCCTGGCAGACCGTATGCGGCGCCAGAAACAGACCCTGAAAAAACGGCTGGTAGGAAGCGGCGTACGAGCCGATCTCCCCGCCCAGGCCGGGCGCGGCATGCCGGTGGGCTATCCGCCCCACCAAATGCTTTTTGCCCGCTATATACCCTCCTGTGGGCGCCAGGCCCCCTCCAGGGTTCTTGATGAGCGACCCCGCAATGACGTCCGCGCCATAGGTTGTGGGTTCGCCGATCTCGGTAAATTCGCCGTAGCAGTTGTCCACAAAAACCGTCGTATTCAAAAACGATTTTCGGATAGTCTGCGCGGCCCGTCCGATCTCTTCCGCGGCGATCGCGGGACGCGGCTCGTAGCCGCAGGAACGCTGGATATAGACCAGTTTGACGGACGAATCCGCTGCCAGCGCTTGTACGGCAGCATCCGTGTCTATATGGCCTTGGGTCAAAGGCTGTTCCAGGTAACTGACGCCCCATTCCGCGAGGGACCCGAGGCCCTTTTCCCCGTGGATCACATTTAAAATGGTATCGTAAGGCCGGCCGGTTACGCAGAGCATGGCGTCCCCCGGACGAAGCAGACCGAACAGCCCGGTCGCGATGGCGTGCGTACCCGACATAAAAAGCGGGGATGCAATCGCATCCTCGGCATCAAACGCATCCGCGAACACCCCGCAAAGTTTTTCCCTGCCTTCATCCGAATAGCCGTATCCCGTCGTCGGGGCAAAATGCCGGACGGATACGTTGTTTTTTTGAAAGGCGCTTATCACCTTGTACTGGTTCGCTTCCGCTATTTTTTTGTGTTTGAAGAAAAGATCCGAAACTTCCTTTTCGCAGGCATCGACGAAGGCGATGATCTTTTCATCGATTTCAAAATGCTTTGAGATATAATTCTGCATGAAATCTTCGGGCATTATTCCTCCTTAAGCTCCTCGTTCTGCGGTATTTTGAAATGGATGGGCTTTTGAGGGGTAATGGTTGAGATCGCGTGCTTGTATACCACCATCTGCCTTCCCTCCACCTCCATGATCACGGTAAAATTATCGAAGCCGAAAACAGATCCCTTGATCTGGTACCCGTTGATCAGATGGATCGTGACCTGCACTTTTTCCCTGCGTACCTGGTTTAAAAAATAATCCTGCAAAGCAATCGCCATTTTTTGCATGCTCATCACCACCTTATACGCGCCGGCAGACATACTGCATGACGGCGTCCTGAAGCTCTTCGGGACCGGTGTATTCGCTTAAAGAAAACCATTTGATCCGCTCATCATTATTAAACCACGTAAGCTGCCTTTTTGCAAACCTGCGCGTGTTTTTTTTAATATCGGCCACGGCTTCCTCCAGTGTGCACAGCCCTTCCAAATACCCGATGATCTCCTTATAGCCGATGGCCTTGAGGGATATAAGATTGGCGGGATATTTCCCGTAGATTTCTTTAACTTCGTCTGCCAGGCCCCCGCGGATCATTGAATCCACGCGTTCCTCAATCCTTTTATATAATTCGTTGCGGTCCATTTTGACCCCAACGCAGCAAAAATCGAACGATTCGTTTTTTTCCCGGAAATCATATGCGCCGTCTCCCCCGCTTTTTAAAATTTCCAGTCTGCGGATCAGGCGTTTTTTATCGTTTTTGTGGATGCGGGCGGCCGCACGGTCGTCCAGTTTTCCAAGACGGGCGTGCAGTTCTTCAACGGGGAGCTTCTCAAGCGCGTTTCTGTACTCTTCGTCCCTTATTGTTTTGGTAAAATCGAGTTTGAAAAGAAGCGAATTGATATATAGCCCCGTGCCCCCGGCAACGACGGGCACCTTGCCCCTGCGCAGGATATCGCGGATGTGGGAAAATGCTTTTTTCTGATACAGCGCGACCGAATAGGGCGACTGAATGCTGACCTCGTCCAGCATATAATGCGGGATGCCCTGCATCTCCTCTATCGTCGGCTTGGCGGTGCCGATGTTCATTTCCCTGTAGATCTGCATGGAATCGGCCGAGACGATCTCGCCCCCTATATTTTTTGCGATATGGACGGCCAGCCGTGTTTTTCCGCTGGCCGTGGGCCCTGTAATAACAATGACGCGTTCTTTCATTTTATACCTTCCGCTTAAATCCTTTTTCCAGTTCGTCCCTTTTGAGTACGATCGCGACCGGCCGGCCGTGCGGGCAGACAGGGATCGTTTTGGAGGTTACAAGCTCCAAGACCAGCTCCTTCATTTCGGGATCGCTTAAACGGTCCCCCGCCTTTACGCTGATGCGGCAGGCGTGACGGATGATCTTGTCCCTCAATACGGTGGGATCGCCCGCGCCGGTGTCCTTCAATATTTCCAGCACGTCTTCCATGAGTTCTCCGATATCGCTTTGGTCCGATTTTAAGGGCAGGGACGCGATCTTTATAGTTGACCCGCCGAAATCCTCCAGTTCGAACCCGAGCTGCGAAAGACGCGGCGCGTTTTGGAGCAAAAGGTCGTGGTCTGCCATCGACAGCTTTAAGGCGTACGGGAAAAGCAGCCGCTGCGGCAGCAGGGTTTCTTCTTTTTTCAGTTTTTCGTAGTTTATGCGTTCGTGCGCCGCATGCTGGTCTATGATATACAGGGCATCCCCGCTCTGTACCAGTATGTAAGTTTCGAAAAGCTGGCCCAGGACACGGTAATCATACAGTTCGTCCATACCGGCGATTCTTTGCTGTTCCTCCTCTTTTTCTTCGGGTTCATCCGAAGGCCAGGCACGGCCCGCAAAAGTGTCAAATTGTGCGGGCACGGCTTGTTCACGGAATTCAAATTTTGGTTTTGGCGAAGAAAAGGCCTGGCGGACGGGCGGAACAATTTTCTGTTGCCGCAGCTCCTCATTTTTGTCTGTTTTGTTTTCCGTAATTTCAAACCGCGGCAGGGACGTTCCCGCAAGGGCATCCCTGACCGCACTGTCCAGCAGGGAGAGAAGCTCCGATTCCTCCTTTATCATCACCGTCGTTTTGCTGGGATGGACGTTCACATCCACGCTGGAAAAAGGCAGCCGGATGTCCAGCACGGCAAACGGGTAGTGTGCCTTTAAGATA
>Ga0351907_1097_pt2 | contig 20241 bp, 12 predicted proteins | sample BONcelHT113001E6_FD_206861 | JGI IMG/M metagenome (GOLD analysis project Ga0351907, IMG submission 206861) | Enriched cells from coal bed in the Powder River Basin, Montana, United States - BONCAT cells T11 rep1 HSBNCT.T11.300.1.E6 ... | reverse complement strand
GAAGAAGAAGGAATTCTATTATCTCCAAAGACTATGCAACCTTCAGATGTAGCAACCATGGGAATCGGCCAGGCAGTGGCGGTTACTCCTTTGCAGTTGTTGACCGCTGTTTCATCTCTTGCCAATGAAGGACAGCTCCTTAAACCCCATATCATTAAAGAAATTCGTGATGGAGAAGGGTTACTGATCAGCTATTCGGTTCCGCAGACTGTAAGACAGGCAGTATCTCCGGAAGTGGCAAATTTGCTTGTTGGACTGATGGAAAAGGTTGTGAGTGAAGGAGGAGGAAAAGGAGCCAAAGTCGAAGGATATCGTTTTGCTGGAAAAACCGGAACTGCTGAACGATTGCGGGATGATGGTGCGGGCTATGAATCTGGTCGCTATATTGCTTCGTTTATCGGATTTGGACCTTTGGAGGATATTCAGTTAGCCGGACTGGTTGTGATTGATAGTCCAAAAGGACTGTTTTATGGCGGCCAAATTGCTGCGCCGGTGTTTGCCGAAGTGATGACTCAAAGCGTTAGAATTTTAGGATTGCGGCCATCACTGGGGACTCCGGCATTTCAACAGCCAAAACAAATAACAACTAATCAGGGTTTAGCTAAACCTTCTTCAGCAGCACCGAATCCCCCACCGAAACTAATGCCACCAGGGAAAATTGCCGCACCGGATGTTCGGGGAAAAACGATTCGCGAGGCAGCGGCCTTATTGCAAAGGGCGGACCTGTATCTGATCCCGGAAGGAAGCGGTGTTGCTGTCCGACAAAGTGTTGCGCCAAGTTTCCCGGTTTCGAAAGGAACTGAAATTACAGTATATTTTGAGCAGAGGTGATAATAAATTATTGAGATCATGCGGATATATAAGCCGAGTACTGCTAAATAAGAAAGATAAACTGGGAGGGAAAATTGGTGCTAAGTGATATTGAAATTGCCCAGGCGGCAACCATGAAACCGATTGGTGAAATCGCAGCTTTTCTGGGGATTGATGGACAACACGTCGAAAATTACGGGCATTACAAGGCAAAGATATCTTTAGATATCTGGAAGGATCTGAAAAATAAACCTGACGGAAAATTGATTCTAGTGACCGCCATTACACCGACTCCAGCCGGTGAAGGAAAGACCACGACAACGATAGGTGTGACTCAGGCGTTGGCCAGACTGGGCAAAAAAGCGATCTGCATGCTCAGGGAGCCGTCACTGGGTCCCTGTATGGGAGTCAAGGGTGGAGCGGCCGGCGGAGGTTATTCGCAGGTGGTTCCGATGGAAGACATCAATCTGCATTTTACCGGTGATTTTCATGCTGTTTCAACGGCCCATGCACTCCTTTCGGCAGCACTGGACAATCATCTCCAGCAAGGGAATTCGCTGGGGATTGATCCGCGCCGGATTGTCTGGCGGCGGGCTGTAGACATGAATGACCGGGCACTGAGGAATATTGTGGTCGGTCTGGGCGGCAAGGCCCATGGCATTCCCCGTGAAGATGGGTTTGACATCACCGTGGCATCTGAAATTATGGCGGTACTTTGTTTGGCCAGGGATATTTCTGATCTGAAGGAACGGATTGCAAAAATTATGGTAGGCTATACCTATGCAGGCGAGTTGGTTTCAGCCGGAGATTTGAAGGTTCACGGCGCTATGGCGGCCCTATTGAAGGAGGCTATCAAACCCAATCTGGTCCAGACTCTGGAAAATGTTCCGGCGATTATTCATGGTGGCCCATTTGCAAATATAGCCCATGGTTGCAACAGCCTGACGGCAACCCGGATGGGCCTGAAGTTGGCGGAATATGCCGTGACTGAAGCGGGATTTGGCGCGGATCTCGGTGCAGAGAAATTTCTGAATATAAAATGCCGGATGGGCGGACTCAATCCGGCAGCAGTTGTACTGGTTGCGACAGTACGTGCTTTGAAAATGCATGGCGGTGTAGCTAAGCCGAATCTTAGCCAGGAAAATGTTGCCGCATTGGTTTATGGGGCTGAAAACTTGAAAAAGCATATTGAAAATCTGAAAAAGTTCGGGTTGCCGATCGTAGTGGCTGTGAATGTTTTCCCCACTGACACGCAGGCAGAAATTGACACCGTGATTGGGATTTGCCGGCAACAGGGTGTTGAAGCAGCTGCGTCAAGAGTATTTGAGGATGGCGGGAACGGGGGAATAGCGGTGGCTGAAAAACTGCTTGACGTTATCGAGCGGACGCCTGCTGAATACAAACCGCTATATCCGTTGGGTAAAATGTACCACCAGTTCATTTTTCAATACCGCTTCATCTTCATTATCCGATAAAACCTCAATCGAAGGAAATTGCCACATTCCAGCCAAAATACCAGACTCCGGACGCCTGACCACCAAGACCCTTCCTTCTTCGATCAATATCCCGCTATATACCTGCACAACTCGTGGAACGACAAGAGCTTTTTTTCTCGGCAACACCGTTTGCAGCTGTAGCCGAAATGCCTCGCAGGACATCTGCCAGGGGCATTGTTCGCATCGCGGAGATCTCGGCACACAGACCAGCGCCCCAAGTTCCATTATTGCCTGGGATAAATCACCTCTTCGGTCACTTTTTTCCATCATTGCCCGTACAGCCTGTTCGATTTTTCGCCTGACTGAAGCAATTTCGACCGGTTCTTCAATCCTGAGCAATCGGCTGAATACTCTAAGTACATTGCCATCGACAGCTGGTTCCGGCTTGTTATGAGCAATGCTCAAAACCGCTCCTGCCGTATATCTGCCGACTCCAGGCAAACTTCGCATGGCCTCCTTGGTTTCCGGCACTTTTCCGCCATAACGGGCCACCACTTCGCGAACGCCATTCTGCAAATTTCTCGCCCGCGAATAGTAGCCGAGGCCTTGCCAATGTGCCATTACTTCCTCTTCCGGAGCAGCGGCAAGCACATGAGTGTCAGGAAAACGTTGCAAAAATTTGCAATAATAAGGGATTACGGTATCCACGCGGGTTTGCTGCAACATAACTTCAGACACCCAAATACGGTATGGATCAGTTTCTCTCCGCCATGGCAAATCCCTGTGGTTTAAATCATACCAAGCCAATAGTTGACCGACTAAGGTTTCTTTCATCATCGATTATTCTGCGCCAATCTTTCAGTCAGGCGAAGCCTGGACCGGCGAGAAGGATCGGCTTGAGTAGTTGAGTCGCTTCTTTTGCCACGACGGGCTGACTCGACAGCAACGCTGAACAACAGACCCATTGACCACATATTAATAATGAGTGCTGATCCACCATAACTAAAAAAAGGCATCGGTACACCCGTAACCGGTAAAAGGCTCAAGACCATCGCAACATTTCCTATCGACTGACCTACAATCATGAACAGCACTCCGACTGCCAAAATCCTGCCCCTCCCATCCGGCGATTCCATGGCAATTCGGATTCCATAGCAAACCATACCGCCGATCAACAGCAGAACGATTACCGACCCTATAAATCCTGTTTCTTGGGCCCAGACTGCAAAGGCAAAATCCGTATGAGCTTCAGGAAGATAATAGAATTTGCTGGCTCCCATGCCCAATCCCGTACCCTTGACTCCTCCCGATCCAATCGCCAGCAGAGACTGCAACGGTTGATATCCGGTGGTCTGTGAATATCCGGCTGGATTGATCCATGCAAGAATTCTCTCAGCCCGATACGCGGCATTATATATCAGTAAGACAATACCAACCGTCCCGGCAATAATAAGCAATATCCACTCCCTCAGAGGAATCCCTGCCACCAGATATGGAACCAGGCACATTCCTAGAATAATCATTCCCGTCCCCATATCCGGCTGGATAGTAACCAATGCTGCCATAGCCAGTGTAATAATAATCGGGTAGGAAAACAACGAAACAGGACGGCGGTCCAACCGGGGACCAATAAAGGCCGACGATGCAAGAATCGCAACAATTTTGGCAAGCTCGGATGGCTGAAAAGTCGTTATTCCGCCGATTGAAAGCCATCGCCTTGCACCATTTGCTTCGATACCAAAAAAATAAACAGTGATTAACAACCCCAACGTAATAATCGACCAGATGCTGATCCGTTTTAAGAACCAAGCGTAGCCCTGTCGGATAATAAAAACCATTCCTGCAATACCGATTGCAGCCGCAACAAAATGTCGTTTAAGAAAATAAAGATTATCGCCAAGCAGTTGAAAACCTATTACAAAGCTGGAACTGAAAACATTAATGGTACCCAGCAAAAACAGTAGAATCGTGACAAATCCCAATCCTTCAAGAGGACTGACCCATATTCGCATTCCCAGCCCTGTCGAGAAAGAAGTCCCGGATTCATCCACGAGGGCAACCCTCCTCCAATGATTTGCCAAACAGCGCCTCACAATAGTAGATCGGCAATTTATTTGCAACAAATTTGGCTTCATACTCTGTCATTATTGCCAATGGTTCCAACAATTCCATTTTTTCAGAATGGAGGTTCGTGCTTATTTTGACAATATCCATCCCCATGGAAATAAATGAAGCCAACGAAAATTCAAATAAAAAGTAGTCATCGGTTTTAAAACGCAATAAACCTGTCGGTGTTAGCAATTGTTGATAAATGCGCAAAAAATCTTGATGTGTCAGCCGTCGTTTCTGATGGCGGCTTTTGGGCCAGGGATCGCAAAAGTTAATATACAAAACGTCAATTTCAGCCTGAGCAAATAACTGAGGCAAAAACTGAACATCACATAACACCAACTGTAGATTCTCCAATCCAGCTTCACGAGTTTTTCTAACAGCCTGAAGCAAAATCCCCGGTTCTTTCTCTATGCCGATAAAACAACGGTCTGGATATAATTGGGCCATTTGGCGCAAAAACTGACCTTTCCCAATACCTAGTTCAACCTGTAACGGACCCATTTTCCGAAACCGCTCCTGCCAAAAGCCTTTCGCAAAAACCTCTTTCTCATAAACAACCACAATATCAGTAATTTCTCGCAAGGCGTCTATCATTCCCGGTTTTCTGCGCAATCTTCCCATCCTCTGGGAAACACCTACTTTCGATTTCTTTCCAGTCCAAACTTTTCCAGATAGCGATACAAAGTTACCCGACTGACGCCCAAATTGGCTGCCAGTCGGCTAATATTTCCACCACAGGCCTTCCATGCCTCTATGAATAAGCTCCGGTCCCGTTTCCAGGCTTTTCCCCAACCACTTCCTCCAGGCAACGCAAGATCAGAAGGAAGGATCAGCAACCCCTGCGCCTGGAAGAAACCTTCTTCAAGCACTCTCTGCAGTTGTTTTACATTTCCGGGCCAATCATAACTCATCAGAAGTTCGAGCGCCCCAGCCGAAAGGTTCCTGCTTTCCATCGAATTCTGCTCCGCTAGTTCCCGCAGGATATCTGCAGCAATCAAAGGGATATCCACCTGACGGTGCCGAAGCGAAGAAGTCCTTATTATCGATTGAGAAATTAAATTGTACAATTTTTCCGAGAAAACCTCTTTTGCCACCAACCGCTTGAGATCAACATCGGCAGCGGTAATAACCCGGACTTCTTTTTCCATTATTAATGCAGCATGTAACTTTTCTCCCAAATCAGGTGAAAGTTTGTCAATTTCATCGATAAACAGGGTCCCGCCACGAGCCAGTTCAATTTTGCCTGGGATAGCCACCCCATTGACTTCAGCATGACCGAAAAGTTCTTGTGGCAGCATTTCCAGGGGAATATCACCGCACCGAATGGTAATCAGCGGGCCGGCGGCACCGGGGCTGGCCTGATGTATGCCGTGGGCAAGACGTTGTTTCCCGGTACCCGGTTCGCCGATTATCAAAAGATGGCTTGAATGGCGGGCACAACGGGCTGCTCTTTCCTTCATGGCTGAAAAACGGGGAGAATTACCAACCAGGCTGGATAAACTATATCGGGCTTTGTATTGCGAAGCATATGCCAAAAGCGTTTTGATTTCTTCAATAGGAGCTGAAACCACGTTTGCACTGTGGATCTCGCCATCACGATACACCGGCCAGATATCGGCAATATCTTCATAAGTCTTATTACCAATAAGCCAAACCAGTTCACGATTATGCGATGGAATACCCAGAAAAGCTCTGGGTATTTGTGTATGTTTAAAGTTCAGTACTGCATCAGCAAGGTTAGGCAATCCGGGCAGCCCCATGTTAGACCTCTTGCCAAGAACCAACCGGTCCGATCCCGGACGGTTGGAAAACAAGACTGATCCGTCTGGCGCTACCTGATAGACCGCCATCGGAATTCGATCCAGAATATCATTCCGGATGGAAAGCTTTTCGTCAAGTTCAATTACTTGTTCTAATGAATGTTTGATGCAGAGCAACACGGCAACCACCGTATCCAGCGATAATCCTTTCTTTTCCGCACCATCCATCATTACCATGGATACCAGATAGCGAACTTGTCCCTCCTGAATAATCGGCGCCGCTGCCTCGTCGGATTCGTGGCAGGTTTCAATCCATATTTCCGGCCCATACAAATAAAACGGTTTCTGATGTGTCAAAGCGATTCCGATACCGGATGCGCCAATATCCTTGTCCGCGAGTCGAATCCCTTCCAACTCACTTGGAGACTTCTGATAATATGATATCGAATAACTTTTTAAAACATATGCGTCACTATCCAGCAGCAACAAGCTGATATTATTGAAACTGAAAAAGTCACGCAGAGAATCATACAATCCGTCCAAATGTCTTATTAATGGCTTTGCCGCAGTTAATCGTTCATCCCAGTCGGGTCCTGTAAGCCGCACCAAAGAGCCAAAGTCCTTTGTCACCACCCCGGTGCCACGACTTTTTTGCCATGCTTCTGCCACCCAAGGGTGAACGTTAGGATCCATAATACCCTGATCCCGATATTTGTGATAGTATAACCGCAATTTTTCCCGGGTCCTTCGCTCGCGGATCATCGCACACCCCCTGAACTTGTGTTAGTTAGAAAATGAATTTGATAAAACAACAATATATAGAAGGAATATAAGGGCTCCTATAGAATCCAATCAATACAAACATCAGAACGGAGGAGCTTTATGGTAATAATCGGAATCCAGGTTATCGCCGACCCGCAGCTAAACCAGAATGAGATTATTCAGTTGATTATGGAGGAAAAAATGTTGTGGGAGAGTCAAAATAAGAAACTGGGAAAGGTTGAACTTGAAATTGAACAAGACGAAATTGTGATCAAAGCCTCAGAAAAATCACCGATTCGAAGAGTTCGTCGAATTACTGGATATCTTAGTGACATTGATAACTTTAACGACGCAAAGGTTTCTGAATGTAATGACCGGACCAATCATCCGTAACCAAAAAAATAATGACAACTGTCACTTCGTTATTACATCGTAAGCAGTTAAAGTACTTATAAGAAAGTCCCTTAACTCAAAAAAAGAAGAATTAATATTTATTTGTTTTCGACACTAATTTGATTTTCCCTGCCGGATAAAAAGTCTCCGTAAAGCACCTCCTGCTTTACGGAGACTTTTTATCGCACGAGTAATTTACCATAGAAAGAGCGCAGGAAACACCAAACTCAGATAAACTGCCGTGGATAAGACAAACGCAGCAACTGAAAGATGAAGGTTCAAACCGAACAGTTTCATCGCTATAACTGCGTTGACTGCTGTCGGTTGCGCCGCCAATAAAATCAAGGTCCGAAACGCAACCTGATCACTGATCAGATAACCGGCCACTACAAAAGTCAACAGCGGAGTAATTACACACTTGATAAGAGTAATATCCACTGCATCCCGCCAATAATGCCTCACTTCGGTAAAATCCATCGAATATCCCACCGGCAACAGAAAGGTCCAGGCGGCAAAATGAATCATAAGGTCAAACAACGGCAGAAAACTGGCTGGACGGGGAACTCCCTGCCAGTTTAACCAAATACCGATAATCATGCCGACCAGTGGCATCTGATTGCGGTTGAATAGAATCTGCCGGAAATTGATCTTCATTCCTGTGCCATGATCATATTGGTTACGGTAATATTGGGCCAAAGGATAGGCAAAGCCGAACATCAGCAAGCTATTGAACAGCAAGGCCATCTGCGTATAAGCATAGCCTGTCTCGCCAAACAGAATGTAGGCTGACAGAGAACCTAACGTCACGTGATTCGATAGAAACCCGGAAATGGCATAACTGCCATAGTCCAGACTACTGTCGTACTTTCGCCGGCTCCACAGCAGAGCAAGTCCGCCCGGAATCAAGTGAAGCAATACGCCAAACACCGGTAGCCAAACCAGGTCAAACACTGGGACCAAGCCCCAGATACTAAATGCAGTCATTGTTGGAAACAAAACCACTATGCCTATAGTAATCGCCCAATAAAAAACTTTCTCAAAACTCCACGCGATCCGTCGCAGTCCATAGCCGACCAGCAAAGGCAAAATCATATCCACGAACAGAGTCGTAAACTTCGCGGCAATATCCATTGAATTCAAAATAAACCTTTCGTCTTTAATACATATATATGTATCACTCTGTTGGACTCCCGTCCATATCGGCTCAGAAAATAATCCAGTTCCAGGCGCAATCTGAACTCCTCGTCCTCGCTAACAGGTCGGAACCAGTTACGCAAAGTCGGCGATGGATCAAAATTATCCAGAATCGTCGCCTGTTTGATATATTCATCGGCTGATAATGGGCCAATCTCTTGCCCGTTCATCTTGACATGGCCGATTATTTTTTCCGGCCCAAACGCGCCTAGCAATGGCACATGAAACCAGTAACGGAATAATGTCAGTCGTGCGGCGATCCGGTTGTCCCGGCAAAGTTCGTTTTGGAAGTGGATCAAATTGTGAATCACTTCATTAAGATTCTGCACGTTACGAAATTGCACCAGCTCTGCACCTCCCTCGGTCACGCTTTCAGGCCTAGCTTATTCCTTGAGCAATCTATCCTACATGAAAAATAGCTTTGCTGCCCCGCTTCGTCGTTACAATCTCCAGTCTGGCATCTATATTTTCCTTTAATTCTGGCACATGGGAAATAATTCCTACCAACCGGCCTCCTTGTTGCAGGTCGAGCAGTGCCTTAACCGCTAAATCCAGTGTTTCAGGATCTAGAGTGCCAAAACCTTCATCGACAAACAAAGTCTCAAGATGAATCCCGCCGGCTCGGGACTGAACCACATCGGCCAGGCCCAGCGCCAGAGACAGTGAGGCCAGGAAGGTTTCCCCTCCGGAAAGTGTCTGGACCGGCCGGGCTTCGCCGGTATAGCTGTCGACGACTTCCAGGTCGAGTCCGACCCCTTTGCGTTTGTCGCCCCGATCTTCCCTGCGCCGCAGGCGATAGCGGCCACGAGTCATTTCTTTCAACCGCAGGTTGGCAAACAGGCTGACTTCGTCAAGCAGAAAACCCAGAACATATCGCTCGAAGCTCACACCGGTCAGGCGACCGCAGGCAATTTCGTGCAATCTGGCATATAAGCCGTGTTTTTCTTCCGCGTCCAATCGATTTTGTTCCAGTGCTTCCAATCGCGAAATCAGATTTCCGGCTTGTAATAATCGGTCGTGTATCCGTCCCTGCTCGACTCTCAGTTCCTGTTCTTTAGAATTAGTTTCTGAATATAATCTTTCTAACTCAACTATATCAGGAATTTTAACGACCCGACAAGCAGCCTGATCGGCCCGGATGAGCCTTTCCTTAGCGGCCGCCAGCCGGGATTCATATTCGCGGATTTGCTGATCCAGCAGGCGACGCTGTTCTGCCGAACGAACTGCGGCCTGGTATTCGGCATCATTGTTCAGTCCCGCTTCGGCAAACCGCAGTTGCTTTTGTCCGCATGCGGACTGCATCAGCTCTTGTAAATTATTTTCTGCTTCCAGCCGCTCCGCATGCTGAGTTTTTGCCTGGGAATGAAGCTTGCCATTGATTTCCAGTTCGTGCCGGGCTGCCTGCAAAGCGGAACGAAGCTCAGCAATTTTGCTTGTCACCGCAACTAGTGCCTTTTTCAGCACAGTAACGTCACGATATTGAGCCGGCACGCCGCCCTGCCGTTCCTGCACTACTGTTGCCGCGGCATTGGCTTGTGCTTCCTTTTCGCTTCGATCCTGATCCTGCTGCTCATGCAGTTGACGGACCGTTTGCAGCCGGATGGCTAATTGTGCTAATTTCAGCTCGAGATCCTCTGATTCAACCTTGGCCCGCAACGCTTCCTGACAGGACCCTATCATCTTTGTCAGTCCGGCTTCGATTTCAGCCATTGTACAGCGGCCCGAATCACACAGTTCGCCTTCAATCAGATTGACCGTGTTCTGCAAACGATCCCTGAGCAGTTGAACGTCATATTCGCGTTTTCGGGCAGTTTCAATTTGCTTTGCCGCAGTTTCGACAAACTGCCGTTGCCATCGCAACCGGCTAAGCTCCGGGGCACCTGCAATTGCGGTGGCTTTGTCCGGGTGTGATATCGAACCGCAAACAGGGCAAGGTTGTCCCGGTTTCAATTCCGCTGCCAGCAGAGCGGATTGTTCCTTATCCCATTGCTCTTGTAGTTCAACCAGACAATTCCGTTCCAGTTCCCACTTTTGCTTTGCCGACTCCACTTCCAACATGGCCTGTTCAAGCTGCTTGTTTATCACACTCAGATCGGCGCCTGCTTGCTCCAGCTTTTTCCGTCTGTCCCAGTTGGTTTGCCATTGTTTTCGATCGGCCTCCCGACTGCCAAGCTCTGCCGCAATCCGAACGGCAGCCGTTTGCCTGACAACTAATTTTTCCTTAAATTGTTCCTGGGTTTTCAGTTCTGCGCTGGTTTGACTGAAGTCCAAACAGGCCTGTTCGGCCCGTGCACGCAACCGGCCGGCGTCGGCAACCGCATCGGAAAGAAAGGCGCTTCGTTTTTCAATCTCCTCCAGACCGGCTTTTTCCTGGATCAATGCGTCGATTACAGGCTCCTGCTCTTGGAGTGCATTCCACTTTTCTTCAGCGGCCTGAAGCAGCTTTTCCGCTGTTTCCCGACCTATTTCGGCTTCTTGCAGTCGTTTATGGGCAATCTTATATTCTTGCCGCCTGGTGTCGGCCAACATATAGTACTCGCTGACAGCGACAGCCTTTAACCCATGCTGCAATTCGCGCCTCTTTCCGTCCATTTCTTCCCGTTCCAGCAGCACCGCGATATGGGCGGCAACAGCCATTTTTTGTTCAGCAAGAATGCTTTCATCATTTTGCGCTGCAGCCAGCACCTTTCGACTCATCGCCGTTTGATTTGCCGCGGTTGAAATCTGCTCCGACAGGGCTGTCCCGACATTTTGATCCGCTGCAGTCCGGTCTCGCAGAAGTTCTATTGAATCAACCCCGGCTATTTTTAATAGTTCCTGAGTTCTCAGATCAGCTTCTTCATAACTTTGGGTCCAGAATTTTGCAGTGTCCTTTAACCGTTGTTCGACCAGACTGTAATATTCGGTCTTGAACAACATTTGCATAATTGCTTGCCGTTCGACGGAGTCAGCCAACAACAGTCTTCGGAAATCGCCTTGCGGCAAAAGAACAACTTGTCGGAACTGATCGCTTTTGAAGCCGAGAATCCGTTCGATCTCCTCGCTAACCCGGGTCTTTTTTTCCGCCATCAACACCTGTTCCCGGCGAGACGTGTCGAGCTTATACAATTGGGCGCTTTCGCCGATCTCAACGGTTCCTGCGCCACGCTTTCGTGCAACCTGTTGGCGGGGAATCCGCCTTACCCGATAATAGTCCTGACCAACGGCAAAATCAAAGCTCACTTCGGTGATCTCCGTATCGGTTGCATAATCGCTGCGCATATTTTCGCCGCTGCGAACTTTTCCGCTAGTGTCGCCGTAAAGCGCGTAACATATCGCGTCCAATAGTGTCGTCTTGCCGGACCCCGTAGGCCCATGGATCAAAAAGAATCGATAATCGCGCAGTTCGGAAAAATCGATTTCTTGGCGTCCGGCATATGGCCCGAAGGCGGTGATGTCGAGATATAAAGGGCGCATTTAATCAATACCCCTTTCAATATCCGTTTCAGTCAAAATCGCGGCCATAGTCTCGCGTTGCTGCGGCGTCAACGGCTTTTGCTCAGACCATTCGGCAAACGACTCGAACAGATCCATCCCCGACAGATACCGATGATCCGGTCGCTGCCCCGCTTGTAACGAAAACGCCTCCAATTGGTAGCGGTAACTTATTTCCATAGTTTTAGGGTACATGCTGCGCAGCCGTTGTATCGCTTGAATCACCGGGGTCTCATCCCACAAAATGACGCTGAGAAAATCTTCCGGATTTTGACCCGGTTGCGGTCCAGCCATCAAATCGGCAAAATAACCTTCCATAATTCTTACATCCCGACGACTCGGCAAAGGGATGAATTCTTGTTTCAGCGTCCCGGTCCTGTCAAGGTCAACCAGGAAAATCCCTTTGGCTTGCTTAGCCTCATCAAATGAGTACTTCATTAACGAGCCACTATAACTCAGTCGACCAGCTTCCATTTTTTGCGGTCGGTGCAAATGACCCAAAGCTACATAGTCAAACCCGGCAAATGGAACTGCCGAAATTGAGCCAGTTCCGCCGACGCTGAGCGGTCGTTCCGATTCAGACGCCTGTCCGCCAGTCAGAAATGCATGCGCCATGGCAACTCTGCGCACCGAGCGACCCTCTTCATGACAATAATTGGCCAAACGGTATTGCATGGCGGAGTCGGGATCAATTGCCGCAGGCTGATCCAGTTCAAGCCGGATGGAAGCAGTCTCGGCATACGGAACCATCACGAACTCCACTGGTCCCCACTGATCGGACAACTCCACCTTGACCGGCAAAACCGAGGAACAGACATGCAGCCCTTTGTATTCTAAAATTCGCTGACCAAATGCCAGCCGGTTACCGCTGTCATGGTTGCCGGAAATCATCAATACCGGAATCCCGCAGTCCAACACCAGTGTGGACAGAACTTCATCCAACAGACTAACTGCACCCGCCGAAGGAATGCTTCGATCATAGACATCCCCGGAAACCAGAATGGCATCCGGCTTCAATTCTTTGGCCATAATAACAAATTCCTGCAAAAGGGCCGCCTGTTCTCCGGTCAATGACTCACCGAAAAACAGGCGTCCCAGATGCCAGTCCGAACTATGGATGAACCGCATTGCGCAACCTCACTCTACAGGTTTTTCATAGGCCTTCATTGCATTTTTCAAATTCCTGACCGTTTGCAATGCCTTACTCACTATTTCGAAAAATCGCTGTTATATTATCCTGCTTGCAATGCTGCGCCGGCTTTTTTCTGTCTGCATGCAGATTTGCGCTGCAAGTTCTGTCGTCAGTTCTCTGCCGCTTAATCGCCAAGACCAGTTCCCAGCTACAGTGGAAGGCATATTCATTCGTGCTCCGGTATCCAAGGCTAACCAATCCTGAATGGGTACCACCGCCACCTGAGCATTACTTTGCAATAACTTCTCTATTAGCGGTTGGACTAATTTTGCCGGTGAAATCGTCGGTTTTTTGCCGGCATACACTGCCGCTCCGGCAAATAGTTCCGGCTCTTCAGAACGCACATACTTCAACCAACCCAATAAAGTATCATTGTCATGGGTTCCGGTATAGTAGAACGAATTGGCGTCTGGCTCCGGCAAATGAAAGCCTTTTTCGTCCATCCAGATTTCAAACTGAAGAATTACCATCCCCGGCAAGAAAAATGATTTCTTCAGTTTGACCACTTCGGGCGTAATAACCCCCAGATCCTCAGCAATGATTGGCATCGGCCCCAACTGTCGCCACAGGGCATTAAAAAACTTTTCGGCAGGACCCTTGACCCATTTTCCCTTAACTGCCGTTTTCGCCCGTACCGGAACTTGCCAAGAGGCTTCAAATCCACGAAAATGATCGATGCGAACAGCATCAACCGCCCTGAACAGCCATTGAATGCGTCGAATCCACCAGGAATAGTCCTCTTTCTCGTGTTGGGTCCAATCATAATGCGGGTTCCCCCACAACTGCCCAGTACTGCAAAAATAATCCGGCGGGACTCCCGCGCAAGTCTTCTGCCGACCGCTGCGACTCAGTGCGAACAGCTTGGGATGAGTCCATACATCGGCACTGTCATGGGAAACAAATATAGGCAGATCGCCAACAATTTTTATTCCCCTGGATGCTGCATAACTGTGAAGTTGATCCCACTGGTCATAAAACAGATATTGGACAAATCGGTGAAACTCAATTTCGTTAGCCAGTTTCTGTCGATAAAATTGCAGCGCCTCGGGTTTTCTCCGGGCAACGTCATGATCCCAATCAGTCCAGGCCAACCCGCCATGGTAATCTTTCAGGGCCATAAACAAGGAATACTCTTCAAGCCAGCTTGCGGCATCGGTACAAAACTGCCGATACGAGTCCGGAACTGCATTCTGGATAAAGCGTTCAAATGCAAGTTTCAACAATTGATTCTTCGAGGACATTACGGTTTCATATTCTACCTGCCCGCCAGATAGTCCTGCCGGAATATCCGATTTTTTCAACAATCCCCTGCAGACTAATTCATCCGGCGAAATCAGCAATGGATTGCCGGCAAAAGCCGAGGCGCTCTGATATGGAGACCCAGTCGAATCCACAGGAGTCAGTGGAAGGATCTGCCACAACTGCTGTTTTGCGGCGACCAACCAATCGACAAAAGTATGGGCAACTGGTCCGATATCGCCGATTCCATGGACTCCGGACAACGACGTCGGATGCAGCAAAATGCCTGCCTGACGACTTGAAAACATTGGATGTGCGCCGGCCTTCAAAATCACTGAAGAAAGTGCTTTCAACGAAACTCGCAAAATGCCCGCCGAATCAGGAATATGGAGAGTGTCGATTTCAGGTAATATTTGCCGCATCGGACCACCGCAAATAGAAGATATATTTACCAGACATTCCAGTTCGCCATCGGTTCGATTAACCAATATTAAAAAGGCTGCTTCAGTCATTAGCTTGCCGAGCGCATCTTTTCCATCCACTGTATGACGGGCAAAGGTATACACATCTGGTCCAGCACTTAATGGAGACCAATGTCCAGTCTGCAGCACCGGTTCGCTCTGCCGCAGTTGACCCAAAATTCTGTACCAGTCCACTAATTCGCTTTCTTCACTACCCCAGGGGTACGTCCGCCGGTTTTGAGGATCAGAATATCCTTCTAACCCAGCCTCATCTCCATAATAGATACATGGAACCCCTGGCGACAAAAACTGGATCAAAGCAGCAAGTTTCAACCGAGCTAAAGCTTTTCTTCTCGCGGCTCGGGGAAGCTTGTAGCGGGCTTGTTCCAACTTTGTCAGGTCAGCCTCTAAGGGCGCTTCCCCTAGCAAGGTCATTGCCCGAGGCACGTCGTGGCTACCCAGCACATTCATCGTGGAATAAAAATAAGGCGGCGGATAATTTTCGCTCAGACTGGCCAATTGACGGGTAGCATACTCAGCATCCCCGACACCGGTCAAAAAATTGAGTATTGCCTTACGAAACGGATAATTTATCACCGAATCCAGTTCCCGGCCCCACAGATACTGTCGCAGAGTTCCGTAGCTTTCCTTGCGTGAGGCGTCTTCCCAAACTTCTCCAATCAGCACCGCTTCGGGATCAGCAGCTTTCAGTTCACGATACATTTCCTGAACAAACTCACCCGGTAGTTCATCGACCACATCCAGACGCCAACCGCTGGCGCCCCGTTTCAGCCAGTGCTTGATCACGCTGTCTTTGCCGTTGATGATAAACTCCCTATACGAAGCCTCCATTTCATTCACATTCGGCATCGTGGTAACTCCCCACCAGCAATCGTACTTATCCGGGTACTCACTGAACCGGTACCAAGGGTAATAGGGTGATTCCTTGGATTGAACCGCAGACTTGAAATAAGGGCTGTCAATTCCGCTATGGCTGAAAACTCCATCGAAAATTAGCCGGATACCTTTTTCTTTTGCAGCCGACCAGAGACGTTCGAGTCCTTTCTCGCCCCCGAACTGGGCATCAATTTTTTTGTAATCACCGGTATCATATTTATGGTTGGAAACCGACTCGAATATCGGGTTTAGATATATCATCGTCACGCCGAAACTGCTTAGATAATCGAGTTTGTCCACGATTCCGTCCAATGTTCCGCCAAAGAAATCGTAGCTGGCAATATCGCCCGTTTGGGGGTCTTTGGCATAAAAGGGCCAGTCCTGCCAGCGTGGATGATAAACGCCGCCATCTGGCAAAACAGGAACTTCGTACGCATGATCGCCGCGATAAAACCGGTCGGGGAAAATCTGATACATGACGCCGTGAGTATACCATTCAGGCACACGGATGTTGGCATCATAGACCGTAATCTGCCAGTCGATTGGTACTTCGTTGTATTCGGTTCCCAGTCCGCTTAACCCATCCGGTGGGGCGCCAAACCAAATGGTACGGTCGGAAAAGTTGAGGACAAAGTGGTACCAGATAAGACCCGGTTCGCTCGGCGTCGGCAGGGAATATTCATAGCGGTTCATTCTTGTTTCATCGTCCGCTTCAATAATTCTTATGGGTTTCCATATTGACTCTCCGGTTGAAGTTGACCAACTGCGGACCAAAACCTGCGAAAGATTCGCATTTCGTTCTGCATGAAAAATCAACGTTACCGCTGATCCGCCGGGCACAGCCCCATACGGACAGCGGCAACTCAAATCCCGTGAATCATGATAAAATTGTCGCTCCATTCTGGTCTCCTTCGAAAATCTGATTTGTCCACCTTGCAAAATACTTGATATAAATCCAACAATAGACCCTTTCTTTTTTCATCCTGTTCAAGCCTAGAATATAACTGGTTTCACCTGCCAGATTCCGACAGCATATTCCAAAATTGTATTGTCACTGGAGAACTCGCCGGAATGGGCAATGTTCTGAATGCACATTTGCCTCCACCGCTGCTGATCCTTGTATAGCCGGTCGATTTGTTTCTGGGCGGCTACATAGGCACTGAAATCTTCGAGCAAGAAAAATTCATCGTTATGGATAAGCAAGCTATCATATAGTTCACGGAATTCTTCTTTTCCAGCCGGAAGTTCACCGCTTATTAACTGATCCAACACTCTTTTCAAGCGAGGGTTCGTTTCATATACTTTTCTTGCATTGTACCCGCCTTTTTGGTGAAAATCCATGACTTCATCAGCAGTAAGCCCAAACGAAACAAAGTTTTCTGCCCCCACTTCGCTGCGGATTTCAATATTGGCTCCGTCATGTGTACCAATCGTTATAGCACCATTCATCATAAATTTCATGTTACCGGTTCCCGAAGCTTCTTTCGAAGCCGTCGATATCTGTTCACTGACATCTGCAGCCGGTACAATCAGCTCAGCCAGGGAAACCCGATAATTTTCCAGAAATATCACTTGAATTTTTTGATTCAAAACTGGTTCCGAATCAATCATTTTTGCCACTGTATTGATTAACTTTATGGTACGTTTGGCCTGGTAATAAGATGGAGCGGCTTTTCCCGCAAAGAAGAAGGTTCGCGGAGTAATGTCAAGGGCGGGATTGTCTCTCAGTTGGTTCGCCAAATCCATGATATGCATTACATTGAGGACTTGCCGTTTATAATTGTGAATCCGCTTAATATGACAGTCAAAAATCGAATGAGGATTTATAATTTTGCATGTAGTTTTTTGGACATAATCGGCCAATTTCATTTTATTTGAAAGTTTGACCCTTGCAACTTTTTCACCAAACTCCGGATCTTCAATACAGGTTGATAATTTGTGCAAATCAGTCGCGTGGGTTATCCAACTTTGTCCTATCGACTCGGTAATCAGGTCGGACAAGTCCGGGTTAGCTTTCATCAACCAGCGCCGATGAGTGATTCCGTTTGTTTTATTGTTAAACTTGCTGGGGAAATATTCATAGAAGTTTCGCAGAACTGATTTCTTTAGTATTTCAGTATGGATCTTGGCGACCCCGTTAACACTGAAACTGCCTACAACAGCAAGGTGTGCCATATGAACAAAGCCATCGGCAATAACCGACATTTCCCGGATCCGCTCCCATTCTCCCGGATAACGGTTCCACAATTCTCGACACCAACGTTCATTGATTTCATTCACTATCATAAATACCCGCGGCATCAGTTCTTTGAATGCTTCCACCGGCCATTTTTCAAAAGCTTCCGGCAAAACAGTATGATTGGTATAGGAAACGGTATTGGTTGTAATCCGCCATGCATCATCCCAGCCCAGACTTTCTTCATCGAGGAGAATTCTCATCAATTCAGGAACCACTAATGCCGGATGCGTATCATTTATGTGAATCGTGTTTTTCTCATGAAAATCAAACAAAGAACCGTTTTTTCTTTTGAAACGCCTGACAATGCTCTGAAGTCCCGCCGAAACCATAAAGTACTGCTGTTTTAATCGTAATACACGTCCTTCATAGCGAGAATCATCTGGATACAGGATTTCGGAAATAGATTCAACCGACCGACGATATTCCATTACCTTGATATAGTCACTGTCCGAAACTGGTCCGTCATTATCTGAAGGCATTACTTCCGCGCTCCAAAGTCTCAAAGTATTAACTGTTTCTTTACGAAAGCCAGCGACTGGCATATCATAAGGAACGGCCAGTATCGCTTGATAGCCTTCATGATGAATCAAGTGTCCTTTGTCTGTCTGTTCTTCGCGAATATGTCCACCAAACTTGACAATGACGGCCTTGTCCGGCTTGCGAAATTCCCAGACGTTTCCGTCTCTTAACCAAGGGTCAGGCAACTCAGCCTGATATCCATCAACAATCTTCTGTTTAAACATTCCATAACGATACCGAATGCCGCATCCATGTCCGGGCAAACGCAATGAAGCAATTGAATCGAGAAAACACGCAGCCAGACGGCCCAGACCGCCGCTGCCCAGACCCGCTTCTGGTTCCTGTTCCGTCAGTTCGTCCAGACTAATCCCCAATTCATCTAAGCCTTCACTGCACAATTCCAACATGTCCGAATTCAGCAAATTAGTGATCAATAGGCGCCCCATAAGATATTCAATAGAAAAATAGTAGACCTGTTTTACGCCCCTTTCCAGGTATTGTTTGTTGGTCCGGGACCATTTCTGGGCGAGCCCGTCCCGGACCAGGCCTGCCAGTGCTTCATACCGCTCACGGTTTGATCCTTCGTCTACACCCTTGCCGTGAAGACTCTGAAATTTCTGCAGATAAGCGCCGATAAAAGCATCCTTATTATGAAACATGAAACCCCTCCTTCAAAATACGTCCGTAGAGCGAAACGTATTCTTTTGCTGAAGTTTTCCAGGAATGATCTGCTCTCATAGCTCTTTTCATCAATAGATTCCAACGTTTTTTATTTTTATATACCAAGCAGACCAGTCGAATCACATTAAGCATATCGTGGGCGTTGTAGTTAGTGAAGGAAAATCCTGTTCCTTCATTGGTTTCCGGATTAAAAGGTTCCACTGTATCCTGAAGTCCACCGATTTCACGAACCAATGGAATACAACCATATCGCATCGCTATCATTTGGCTTATTCCACAAGGTTCTTTGTGGGAAGGCATCAGCAAAACGTCGGCCCCTGAATAGATTCGCCGGGCTTGGGTATCATCATATCCTATATGCACAGCAATCTTGCCTGGATAACGTCGGGCACTCTCGATGAAATATTCTTCCTGCAAAGGCTCTCCCGCTCCCAATACAACTAATTGGGCACCTTCAGCCATCATTTCATCCAGAATCCGGTGAACCAACTCAAACCCTTTGGCCTTGACCAAGCGGGAAACGATACCGAACAATGGCTGATCAGTCCGATGCTCCAAGCCGAGCTGTTGCTGCAACTGAAGTTTGTTTTCCATTTTTCCTTTGAAACTCCGAGTTGAATAATGAGAAAATAACGCCTCGTCCTTAGTTGGATTATATAGTTCTGGATCTATCCCATTGACAATTCCGACTAATCGATCTCTGCGCCGCGTCAGAACTCCATCCAGTTTCTCCCCCCAATAACGAGTCTGGATTTCCTTGGCATAACTTGGACTGACCGTACTTATAAAGTCTGCATACTCCAGTCCGCCTTTAAGAAAATTTACCATTCCATAGAACTCCAAAGCCCCGACTGCTTTGCGATCATGCTCGAGATTGAACATATCACCCGGAATGCTGTCCGAAAAAACACCCTGATATTCAAGGTTGTGAATGGTGCAAAGGGTTTTCGTGGTTGCACACCACGGAGCCTTGCAATAAGTCGATCGCAGTAGAACCGGAATCATTCCGACGTGCCAGTCATGACAGTGAATAATATCAGGAATCCAGTTTAAGCGAGGAATCACATCGAGT
>Ga0351907_1103_pt2 | contig 20318 bp, 20 predicted proteins | sample BONcelHT113001E6_FD_206861 | JGI IMG/M metagenome (GOLD analysis project Ga0351907, IMG submission 206861) | Enriched cells from coal bed in the Powder River Basin, Montana, United States - BONCAT cells T11 rep1 HSBNCT.T11.300.1.E6 ... | reverse complement strand
CGCTTTACCGGAAAGGCAAGCAAGTTCCGTATAAACCAGCCAAAAAGCGGGTTTTGAAACAATTCGTTCTTGGCCATAAAATGAGTTCGCCGGTTAAAAAGAGCCAGCCCTACCAAGGGAATATCCCAAAAGCTCTGATGGTTGGGTGCGATAATTGCTCCGCCATCAGGAACATTTTCCAGTCCTGATACTTGCCAGCGGAACAGAAACCGAAATATGGGCCAACAAAGGCCACAGGTCAGCAAAAAAACAATTTTATGCATTTCCGCTCCATTGGTTACGATATATATTTACAATCCGGTCGACAACCTCGTTGATCATCATACCTGTAGTGTCAAGCAAAACTGCGTCTTTTGCCTGTATCAACGGCGACATTTCCCGCTCACTGTCCTGTCGGTCCCTTTCCTCCAATTCTTGTTGAAGAACATTCAAATCGGGTTCATAACCTTTCTCCTTCATTTCTTGCCAGCGACGTTGAGCCCGTTCAGTGACTGAAGCCGTAAGAAATATTTTCGCGCAGGCCTCCGGCAAAACTACCGTGCCAATATCCCTGCCATCCACCACAACAGACCCTTCTGCCGCCAATTCCCTTTGCAGCCCGATCATGGCTTCTCTGACCGCAGGTATCTGGGATACTGAAGTAACTGCCGCAGTCACTTCAGGGTTGCGGATTTTTTCAGTCACATCCGCCCCATCGGCCCATACGCGCAACTCCCCCTGTTCACGGCTAATTCGAATTCGTACCCTTCTTGCCAGTTCGGCAATCTGGTTCAGGTCGGTCAATGCAATTCCGCCATCCAGAACTTTTGAAGCTATCGCCCGGTACATAGCTCCGGTATCGATATAAACAAAACCAAGAAGATCAGCGACTTTTCCGGCCACCGTACTTTTTCCCGCTCCTGCAGGTCCGTCAATGGCAATAGCGTTTTGTTTCATTTACAGCAACCCGCCATCGTTTCAAAAAAGCAGGGGAAGGAAATAGCCACACAACCCGAATCATGGAGTTCCACTCCTTCTGCCGCCATACCGGCAACTGTCAAGGCCATGGCAACTCGATGATCATTATAAGTCAGACATTCTGCCGATTTCAGCCTGCCATTACCCTGGATCAACAAGCCATCAGGATTCTCGGCAACATTACCGCCCATTCGATTCAGCTCACATGCCATCGCCTTTAAACGGTCCGTTTCTTTCACCCGCAATTCCTCAGCGCCCTGAATCAAGGTCTGTCCATCTGCAAACAGGGCTGCGACTGCCAAAACAGGAATTTCATCAATCAGACGGGGAATCAACTCCGAGCCAATCGAAATTCCTTTTAACCGGGCTGACCGTACCCGAAGATCCGCAACCGGTTCCTCGCCGTTCAGTCGTTGATTAACGACTTCAATGTCTGCGCCCATTTGCAGCAGTACTTCCAACAATCCCGTCCGCGTCGGGTTTACGCCAACATCAGTCAATAACAATTCGCTCCCCGGAATAATCGTCGCCGCAACCAAAAAAAAGGCCGCCGAACTAAAATCACCCGGAACGTCAATCTTTTCAGGAGATATTAGTGCCCGGACCGGGTTAACCCTTACCGACAACCCATTGCGAAAAACTTCCACGCCAAACTGAATAAACATTCTTTCAGTATGATCGCGCGAAAAATAAGGCTCTGTAATGGTGGTAGGGGCGTCGGCGTAAAGAGCGGCAAACATGATGGCTGATTTGACCTGGGCACTGGCTACCGGCATCTGGTAGTCAATGCCCTTTAGGCTCCCTGTCGCTTCAATGGCCATCGGAGCATAACGGGATTTCTCCCTGCCAATCAGCCGGCCTCCCATTTGCGTCAAAGGGTTTACGATTCGTGCCATCGGACGGCGACGTAAGGAATCATCTCCGGTAAGTACTGAGAAAAAAGGTTGTCCTGCCAACAGTCCGCTCAAGAGACGCAAAGTTGTTCCTGAATTCCCCGCATCCAGCACATTTTCGGGTTCATTCAGTCCATACAGGCCTTTACCCTGAACCACTACAAGACCGTCAGATTGAAAATTGACATTGACACCAAGGGCTCTCATGCAGGACACTGTTGAAAGACAGTCTTCCGCCGCCAGAAAATTGCGAACCGACACTGGCTTGTCCGCCAATCCTGCCAACATGATACTGCGATGCGACAGAGATTTGTCGCCAGGTACCGCAATTCTTCCCGACAACCCCCTTCTCGGAGCGATTTTCAGATTTCCTGCCAAGATGGCCTCACTCCTTCTTTCCTAAGATAACCTATACATTTTTTCAGTTTAATATAGTTTCATAATCTTATTTTCGCCCGCAGCAGGATAATTCCTTCAACCGGTCCAATTCTGTTTCTGTCAGCCGTCGAACAGACCCCACGGTCAACCCTTCCAGCGTCAAAAAGGCGTAGCGAACCCTTTGCAACCGGCGGACTGTCAGTCCCAACGCTTCGGCCATGCGGCGGACTTGCCGGTTTCGGCCTTCATGAATTACGATTTCCAACCTCCAGAATCCATTTTCAGCCAGCACCGGGAGAGAGACCTTGGCCGGCGCCGTCTTCCCTTCCCCCAGCACAACTCCCTGTACCAGAGCTTTCAACATTTGTTCTGTAGGCTTTTGTTCGACATCAACGGCATATTTTTTTTCAACTTCAAAACTCGGATGCGACAAACCTTGAGTTAATTTACCGTCATTAGTCAGCAATAATAGTCCTTCGGTATCATAGTCAAGACGCCCAACTGGATAGACCCGTTCCCGAATGCCTGCGTCAGTCACGAGATCAGCCACTGTCCTGCGTCCCTGCGGATCAAACAACGAAGTGATCACTCCATAAGGTTTGTGCATCAATAAATATATGGGCGAAGCCTTAATTAACCCAACCCCGTCGACTTCGATCCTGTCACAATCCCAATCCGCCTTAGCCCCCAGTTTGTCAACGATCTTCCCGTTGACGCCAACCCGACCGGACAAGATCAGTTCCTCGGCCTGGCGACGGGAAGTCAGTCCTGCTGCACTGATAATCTTTTGTAAACGTTCAATGCTCATGATTCATTTAGCCCGGCTTCATCCTTCAAGGGGTCAGGCAGTGACGGCAAATCATCCATATTATTAAGACCGAAACAACTTAAAAACTCTTCTGTAGTCCCAAACAAAATTGGCCGGCCAATCGTTTCCTTGCGTCCGACTTCTTTAATCAGCCTTCGTTCAATCAGGGTATTAAGGACTCCATCGGATTGCACCCCGCGGATATATTCCACTTCCTGGCGGGTCACCGGTTGCTTGAATGCCACGATGGACAAAGTTTCCATTGCAGCAGGAGATAGCCGGGGGTCTTGATGAACGGCCAGTTTTTCTACCACGGCTGAATATTCCGGCCTCGTGCAGATCTGAAAACCTCCGGCCATCTGCATCAGGCACAGCCCGCGACCAGGACGGGCCATATCTTCCTGCAACTCCATCAGCATCACTGAAACGTGCTCAATCGGGATATCGAGCAACTCTGACAGCCGCTCCGGTTTCAACGGATCGCCCGCCGCAAAAAGGATCGCTTCCATCGGCCCTTTTAGATGTTCATAAAACATTTTTGCTTCATTCCCTCCAGGTCAGGAATATCGGTCCGAAAGATTCCTGTTGATGAACCTTGATCTTGCGTAGGCGGATCAGTTCCAAAACGGCCAGAAAAGTGCTCACTATTTCCGTTTTTGACTGAAGGCGCTTCAAAGCCTGTCGAAATTCCATCCGGCCTTGGAACGAGCTCAATAAACCGAGAATGTCAGTCATTTTTTCCTGAACAGTAATCTCTTCTCTGGCAATTGTCCTGAATTCATCGGCCACTGTCTCCCATAACGCTGAAAAGGCCGCCAAGAGATCAACCCCTGTCAAGCCTTTGGGCAATGCGCGCGGGGCGATAAAAACCTGTGGCGGACGATGGTAATATTGTTGGCGTTTTCTGAGAATCTGCTGTAAAAAAACACTGGCTTCACGGAAGCGACGGTATTCAACCAATCGCTCGACCAAGACAGTCCGGGGATCTTCCCCCTCCGGTTCAGCAATTGATTCCATTTTAAGCTGTCGGGGCAATAACATACGCGACTTGATCAGCAATAGTGTTGAAGCCATAGTCAGAAATTCCGTGGCCACCTCAATGTTAAACTCGCTCCAGGCACGCAAATAAGCAATGTATTGCTCCGCGACCTGAGCAACCGGTATGTCGTAAATATCAACCCGATTCTTTTCAATCAGGTGGAGCAGAAGGGCCATCGGCCCCTCGAATGCTTCCAGCTTGATCTTGTACTCTTCGGTACTCATCCCATATGCATGACGGAGCGGACCTGTTCCATCGTTTCCCGGGCTGTTTCGCGGGCGCGACTGGCCCCATCGTCAAGAATATCTTTCACGTCAGTCGGGCGGACCGCCCAATCCTGACGGCGATGGTGAATATCCGCCAACGCCTCCACCATGTGTTCGGCCAGACGCTTTTTACAATCCACGCAGCCAATTCCCGCTGCACGGCATTCTGTTTCAATGCTGCCCAGTTCATTCTGGCTGTAAAGTTTGTGAAAGGTAAATACCGGACAAACTTCCGGTCGGCCGGGATCATTCCGCTTGATCCGCTGCGGATCGGTTATCATCATCCGGACACGGGCCCGCAGGTCTTCCGGGCTGGCTGCAAAAGCAATCTCGTTGCCATAGGACTTGCTCATCTTGCGTCCGTCGATTCCTGGCACCACAGGAGCAGCACCGATAAAGCCTTTGGGTTCCGGGAACACTTCCTGCTTGTAGATATAATTGAACCGGCGGACGATTTCCCGCGCCAGCTCAAGATGAGGCAACTGGTCCTCGCCGACAGGCACCGTATCCGCCCGATATAGAACAATATCAGCTGTCATCAGAACCGGGTATCCCAAAAACCCATAAGTATTGATGTCTTTTCCCTGATCGCCCAGCTGTTGCAGTTTATCTTTATAGGTCGGAACCCGCTCCAACCAGGACAACGGCGTCATCATCGAAAGCAACAGATGCAGTTCAGCATGCTCTTTGACTTGAGACTGAATAAATATCCGATTTTTGACAGGATCCAAACCGGCACTCAACCAATCGAGAGCCATGTTATGGGTATACTCCGGCAAGCGGGAAGGGTCTTCAAATGAAGACGTCAAGGCATGCCAGTCTACGATGCAGAAAAAACACTCATACTCATGCTGCAACCTGACCCAGTTCGACAAGGCCCCCAGATAGTTGCCCAGATGAAAGTTTCCCGATGGTTGCATCCCACTGAAAATACGACCTTTTGACACTTTACCCGCTCCTCAAAACAGAATTCCCAATATCAACCCGGTCAGTCCGCGAATTACAAATTCGATCAACCGGTAAAACGGAGTCACTATTGTGCTCAATAACCCAGGAATGAGTACCAGTGCTATTAGAATATAGTTACCGTATGGTTCAATCTTCTGGTACTGATAGGCAAGATGGCCCGGCAGCAAACTGATCAGCACTTTAGACCCATCAAGCGGCGGAACCGGGATCAGGTTGAACACGGCAAACATCAGATTATACCGGTACAACTGCCATAACGTCTTTTGCCAGACCATACCGATTAAATTCAATTCACCCAGCAGCATCAACAAGAACCAGGCTACAAAGCCCAATGCAACATTCGCACCGGCGCCGGCCAGTGACACAATTAAGGTTCCTTTGCGGCCATCCCTAAAATTGCGTGGATTTATGGGCACAGGTTTGGCCCAACCAAAACCGGCCACAAATAACATCAACATCCCTATCGGATCGATGTGAGGGATTGGGTTCAATGTCACCCGCCCCAAAAACTTCGGAGTGGGATCGCCCATTGCCACTGCGGCACGAGCATGAGAGTATTCGTGAATTGTCAGCGCGGCAAGCAGCGCTGGAATTCTAAACAACATATCCGAATCAAAACCGAACACGGAGTTCCTCCTTTATTTTGCCTGTTTCCGGCAGTTCTCCCCGTTAATTATACCCGGAAACCCTTGCGAACGCAAAAGAAAAAACCTGTCAGGCAGGTCTTTTCAAGAATTTGCGGGTTCAACAGGCAAATCATTCTTATGCTCCGATCAATACATCATTGCGAAGCAAATCTTCATAAGTCTCACGTTGAACTACCAACCTGGCGTTGCCACCGGCAACAAAAATCACGGCAGGTTTTAGATTTCGGTTGTAGTTGCTGGACATGCTGTAATTATAAGCGCCTGTCGAACTTACTGCCAGAATGTCGCCTGGATTTGCCACCGGCAATTCCAGGTCCCAGATCAGCATATCGCCAGATTCACAGCATTTTCCGGCAATAGAGACTTTGTCCGTATTTTCGTCATTCATCCGGTTCGCCAACGCCGCTTCATATTTTGCCTGGTAAAGGGCCGGACGCGGATTGTCAGTCATGCCGCCGTCAACTGCAACATATTTGCGGACACTGGGAATATCTTTGATAGCGCCAATCGTATAAAGAGTTGTTCCAGCTTCCCCTACAATTGAGCGTCCCGGTTCGACAATGATTCTAGGCAGGCTCAGACCGTACTCAGCTGCACAGGCTTTGACATTCTCAGCCACGCAGTTTGCATACAGCTGAACCTGACGGGGCGAGTCTCCCTCGGAGTAATAAATCCCCAACCCACCGCCAAGATTGAGTTCCCGGACCGGTTTGCCAACTTTTTCGGTCATTTCAGCTACAAATGCCATCATGGTTTGGGCTGCTTCCGCATAGGAATCCAAATCGAAAATCTGTGATCCGATGTGGCAGTGAACGCCCCATAAATCTAAAGCTGGATAGCTTTCTGCCGCCAACACCGCTTCCATCGCCTGCCCGTTTGCTATGCAAAAACCGAATTTCGAATCAATGGTTCCGGTCTTAATGTAATGATGAGTATGCGCATCAATCCCCGGTGACAGTCGGAGCAATATATCCGCTTTCTTGCCCAGGCCGGTGGCGATTGAATTTAGAAGTTCCAGCTCATAAAAACTGTCACAGACAATACGGCGAACGCCTTTCTGCAGTGCCATTGTCAGTTCTTGCGGCGACTTGTTGTTGCCGTGGAGGTAAATTCGGTCGACCGGAAAGTCGACGCTTACTGCAGTAAGCAATTCGCCCGCCGAGACCACATCCAGTCCCATGTCTTCTTCCTTCATCAGTTGGCAAATCGCCCGGGTGGAAAACACCTTGCTGGCGTAAATCACTTCCGAATCCGGATAAGCGGCACGGAAAGAATGGACATAACTCCGGCAGTTTTCACGGATCAAGGTCTCATCCATTACATACAAAGGCGTGCCAAATTGTTGGGCCAGTTCTGTGGCGTCACAACCACCAATTTCCAGGTGGCCGGCCGAATTGATTTTCATGGTTCCATGCAATTTCATAATCATTTGCAGCTCCTCTCGTTAGCTAAATTAAAAACTGGTTCTCACCGATTTCTTTGACTGCCTGCAGGCAAAAAGAAAAAGTTGTGGGCTGTCCCACAACTTCCCGACAAGCCTTTCGGCTGCTGTTCGTCATTTTGCGAGATAGCGCCCCACCCGGTCATTCAATCCGGATGACAGTTCTGCAATTATTCACTGCAGACCCAGCAGAAAGCTTCAGCCCTTCTTCTGCTTCGGCGGCGGTCCCTTTCTCCCCGGATCGTCGCCTGCCGGCTCCCCGCGGTTACTAATGACGCGTCGCTCCTCTATGCCCATATCTGATTAAGTTGTGTCCTATTGTAGTATACAAAGCCGATTTTTGTCAATGCCGGAAAGAAGGGTTAGCGTCGGATCGCGGCAACAATCGGCACATCGGCAGGAGCAAAATCATATCCGTCCAAGTCCTCCGGACTAACCCAACAAGCAGCAGCATGCACGCACAACTGCAAGTCTCCGGCTATCACTTTGGCATAATAGGCCATCAACTCGATTTCACCGCTTTCATATGCAAAAATGCTGGTCGTGCAGTGCTCGCCAACCACAATTTCCAGACAGAGCTCTTCACGAATTTCCCTTGCCAGACAACGCTCCGGCGTTTCGCCCGGCTCAATTTTCCCGCCGGGAAATTCCCATTTCAACGATAATTTATCTTTTACGGCCCTCTGAGTAATCAATATTTTCCCGTTTTGTCGAATAATAGCTGCCGCAACCTGTTTTCGTTTCACGCCGCACCCCTCAGCCAACTTCTAATTTATTGGTTTTCTTGTAAAATTTAGCTGGTATCGGCCGATGCAAACGCCAAATCACGTTCATCGGCCGCGACCCTGTATGACTCACATAATCGGCAAGTCCTAAAAATGCATACGGTAACGCCCGGTCTTTTGAAGTCTTATATTCACGAACGAACAGGAGGATCCGCGTTCCCATACGCTGGTTTTCCACGTAGCGTTTACCTGTATTGGAGAATTCTCCAGTAATGTTCTGCGACTGCCAATGAAAAAGAGTTTCACTAATCGAATAATCTTCGTACATCGTACTCGGTGAATAGTCCTTATCGGCTTTATTCAAAGTAATGAACAAAACGTCAACATTCTTTTCTGTTAGATGTAACACCCCTTCACGCATGGCCGGCATCCGCTGCTCAGAGTAATATCCAAGGCCGGCCAGAACTTGATCACGGGAATATTCACAATAGAGATCCAGTGGACAATCAAAGCCAACCTTGACTTCTTCATCAACAAAATCGATGATAGACAATTGGTACAGCAGTAATTCGATTAATTCCGATAGCATCACCGGATTTCTTTTCAATTGATCGAGACTGTCGCGCAAAGTATCAAATGCGCACTGCGGCAAAGGTTTCTGCCATAATGTATAGTGCATCATACGCAACATTGCTTTTTCAATTTCTTCCAATTCGGAGTCTTTCTTATTGTATTCAACAGACAGATATTCAAGCAAATAAAGAATCCATCGTCGGGAGTTAATGGCTGCAATTCTACTCAGGGCCTTCGTCAGCTTCTCTTCATCCGGATCAAAGAACGCTGCTCTAGTTCCAGCCCAGTTGCACAATCTGTTGAAATTGAATTTGGCATAGATATCATAGACCGAGAGATGATGATAATTCAAGAAATTGCTCAAGGACAAAGTTTGGCCCGAGTCAGATTCAAAACTGCCAAGATTGGCAATCAACCAGCTTCTTGTACCTATCGCCTGCTTCACATTGTCCAGTATATAACCCTGAGCCTGTTTCTCAAGCTGGATATAGCAGCCCCGCGGCGCATGCAAGAACCCGTTCTGTATTTCAGTCTTTAACTGGGTTCGCTCAGAATTTATCAGTAAAGCAACAAATTTTTGCTGGAAATTGTATCTTTTGTGAGCTTGCCCGATAAAATCCAGCACCGTAAGGCATTCTTTTCCCTCAAACAGGCGAAGCCCACGGCCCAGTTGCTGCAAGAAAACCGTGAGGCTCTCTGTGGGGCGCAAAAACAATACCGTGTTTATTTCGGGTATATCAACACCCTCATTATATAAATCAACCACAAAAATAAATTTAATTTCACCGGTCACCAAACGCCGTTTGGCATCATTTCGGTCTTGTTCCGGCGAATTAGCTTGTAGGGACATCGAGGGAACCCCTGCTCTGCCAAAAAAATCCGCCATATATTCTGCATGAGCGACACTGGCGCAAAAACCCAAGCCCCGAACCGTTTCCAGGTCAGTCAAATACTTCTGCGTTGATCGCATCACCAATTCCGCCCGCCGATCGTTCCCGGTGAAGACATTGCTTAGTTCGGTCTTATCATACCCGCCCGCCTGCCATCTTAGCGTGGTCAGATCGACACTGTCGCTAACGCCAAAGTATTGAAATGGACAAAGCAACTTCCGTTCGATTGCTTCCGGCAATCGGATTTCGGCGGCAATTCGGTTGTCAAAATACTGCAGGATGTCTTGGCCATCCATCCGTTCAGGTGTTGCCGTGAGGCCCAGGAGAATCTGTGGTGTGAAGTGCGTCAGCAATCTTTGATACGTCGGAGCCGCTGCGTGGTGAAACTCATCAATGACAATAAAGTCATAATAGTCCGGTTCAATATTTTCATCCAGCTTCCGAGCATTAACTGTTTGAACGGAAACAAACAAGTCACTCAAATGACTCGGTTCAATTCCGCCGACAAAAAGCTCACCAAAATTCTGTTCTTTCAGGACCATTCGAAAACAGGCCAAACTTTGTTTCAATATTTCTTCCCTGTGGGCAACAAAAAGCAATCGGCAGTTTTTCCCTCGGTTTTTTTCCCGGTAGCGGCGATAATCAAGAGCTGCAATCACTGTTTTTCCGGTACCGGTGGCTGCGACAATTAAATTTTTCGTTTTTCCACGAATTTTCCGTTCCGCTGCTAATTTATCCAGAATCTCCTTTTGAAAAGTATATGGGCGAATTTCGAAAAAATAGGCAAATCCCTTATCAATAGGCTCTCGTTCAGCTTTCAGCGCCTGTAATAAAGAAGGGTGGTCCGCTTCAGAATAGGAAATGAATTCTGCATCATTCCAGTATACGTCAAAAGTTGCTTCAATTTGCTTGATCGTGTTCGGCAAATCTTGTGCCGTCACTTTGACATTCCACTCCAATCCGCTCGACAACGCCGCGTTGGATAAGTTTGATGATCCTACATAAGCCGTAGTAAAGCCACTGTGGCGATAAAAAATATAGGCTTTTGCATGAAGACGGGTTGTGTGCGTATCATAAGAAATTTTGATTTCCGTGTTCGGCAAAGCGGCTAGAGCTACGACAGCCTTAGCATCTGTAACCCCCGTATAAGTTGTGGTGATAATGCGCAGCTTTCTGGTTCGGGTCAGTTCGGTCAACTCTTCCATCAATAGACGCAGTCCGCTCCATTTTATGAATGAAACTAATAAATCAACTCGATCCGCTGAACTGATTTCTTTTTTCAATTCGCCTAACAAGCTCGGCTCTGTTCTCGCACCATTGAACAAAGTGCTTCGTGCAATCGAAGATGCCGGCCGGATAAAATTCGGTTTCGCCCCCACCGCCATGGCTGTATTTTTACGGTCAACGAGCGCCAGTAACAAGACTGCTCTTGCATCGATTTCGTACTTATTGAAGCAAGATGACTGCAAGCGGTGACCTACAACATCAATGAGTTCATTGCATAGCAAAACCTGATGATTCAACGGCAACTCTGAATTTTCACCAACACCTGACAACGCCTTTTCAATAATCCCTGACACATATTGTGAAAGAATAATCTTCGCTTCTGCTTCATCGATACCCTCAGTGTCAATTGCATAACGTGTCAAATCAACCTGATTTAGCTTTTCCTGAATGCAGCGATTGATGACCTGTTCATATAATCCTGTAGCCAGCATGGAATCACCTGCCTAAAGATTTTCTGCGTCATTGACTATTACACCTGTCCCCGGCTGCCTGCCCCCGCTCAGCCCAGTTCTTGCCACCCCGACGCGTCAACAATTCCCGCGATCAACGGCAAACAAACTTGAGGCGCGGCCGAGAAACGAATAGCGTCTGCTATAATCGCCAACGCGGAAGATGGATCAATCCGTTCACTGAAATACAAGGTTGCCAAAACATCGCCACCCACTACGACATCGCCACAGCGTTTATGCAGCTTGATCCCGGCGGTCAGATCGATCGCATCGTCTTTTTTCGCCCTGCCTGCGCCAAGCAAAATCGCTGCCCGCCCCAATTCCGCCGAATCCATGGAATGAATATAACCAGACTCTGCCGCAAACAGTGCAGCTGACCGGGCAGCAGTCCCCAGTAAACTGGAGTCTTCAGTCACCCGCCCGTCGCCGCCCTGAGCGATTACAAACTGTCTGAATTTTGCCAAACCGGCGCCGGAATCGAGCAATTGAAGAATCTCTTCCAACGCTTCTGACAGCTTCTGTTCCGGTTTTGCCAACAACATCATCCGGGCCGCCATCTCTACACAAAATGCCCGCAACCGGCTGTCGCCATTCCCGGACAAAATTTCAATCGCTTCAGCCACTTCCAAACTATTGCCGATTCCAGTTCCCAGCGGTTCTTCCATGCTGCTGATTATCGCCAGCGTCTCCCGGTCCACGCCTGTACCGATATCGACCATTTCACGGGCCAGGTCAATGGCCTCAGGCAAGGTTTTCATAAAGGCGCCGCTGCCAAACTTAACATCCAGCAAAATTTTATCCGCCCCGGCGGCAATCTTCTTACTCATCACCGAGGAGGCAATCAGCGGCAGGCTGTCGACAGTCGCGGTCACATCCCGCAGTGCATACATTTTCCCGTCTGCCGGCGCAATATCTGCTGTCTGGCTCATAATTGCCATCCCGACCTGTTCAACTTGTACGACAAACTGTTCCATGCTGAGTGAAGTGCGAAATCCGGGAATCGATTCCAGTTTATCAATCGTGCCACCAGTAAAACCCAGGCCCCGGCCTGACATTTTGGCAACTTTGACACCAGCGGCAGCTACCAGGGGAACCACGATCAGCGTCGTCGTATCGGCCACACCACCGGTACTGTGTTTATCGACTTTTACCCCTTCAATGCCTGACAGGTCCAACTCTTGACCAGACGCAGCCATGGCCAACGTCAAGGCCACGGTTTCTTCGCGGCAGAGAAAATTAAGCCGAACCGCCATCAACCAGGCCGCCATCTGGTAATCCGGAATTTCTCCAAGGGTATAACCATGAACAATAAATCGAATCTCAGCCTCGGAATGAATCCCGGCCTGTTTTTTCCGCTCGATCAAATCGACCATCCGCATAGATGATTCCTCCTATGCCCGGGGATGAGTTTTGTTATATACTTGCTGAATCCGGGTCCGGGTCACATGCGTATAAATCTGGGTTGTAGCAATGTCGGCATGGCCAAGCATTTCCTGCACTGATCGAAGATCAGCTCCGTGATCGAGCATATGCGTGGCAAAGGAGTGGCGCAACATATGCGGAGTAACTGTGATTCCTATCCCGACCCGTCGTGCCGCCGCCTGAATGATCTGCCAGAATCCCTGTCGGCTCATCTTGCGCCCATGATGGTTAAGAAACAAGGTTTCTTCCGCCGCACGCCTAATAATTTTCGGCCGACCGCGATCCAGATAATCGAGCAAGGCATTCACCGCCGAGCCTCCCATCGGCACGATCCGTTCTTTCGACCCTTTGCCAAAACAACGGATGTATCCCATATCCATATTAATATCATTAAGTTTTAGCGATACAAGTTCTGAAACCCTCACTCCTGTCGCATACATCAGCTCCAGCATTGCTTTGTCACGCAAATTTGCCGGCTTGGACGCTCCCGGTTGCTCCAGCAGCCGGTTAATTTCCTTTTCACTCAACACTTTTGGCAGGCGCTGGGGAGTTTTCAATGAATCAATCGTGACCGATGGATCAATTTTCAGACGGCGCTCCCGGACCGCATATTGGAAAAAGCTGCGAATGGCGGCAAGTTTTCGGGTAACCGAAGCCGCCTTCAATTCCTGTTGCTGCAAATGGAGCAAATACTCAATCATCGTCTGCGACTGAACTTGAGCCGGATCAGAATAACCCTTTCCGGTGAGGTAACCCGAAAACTGGTTTAAATCACGGCGATAAGCATCAATCGTGTTGTGGGACAATCCCCGTTCCACGCTGATATAGTTCAAAAACTCCTGTAGCAGGTCATTCATCGGTCCCACCGGTCAGCAAGTGATATTTTCCCATATATTCCTCCACCGCCACTCAGCACATGCGCAGTTCCGGACCTGGCCGCCTCTATCGCCGCGGCCGCCCGGCGACCACCAACCCGCTCGATTTCCGGCACCGGAACCGAATAAATCAAATCCATCTCCGTTCCCAGCTCGTCGACCAGTTTTTCCAGCGTTTTCCGACCCAAACCGGGCAACATATGTAGCGGAATCTGATAACAATAAGGCGCCCGGTGGTCAGGGTGACTACCCGGACTCAGATCGGAAATCTCTTCAATGCGGTCAGCCACGCCTTTAACCAACTTCACGCCCCCACAAGTCGGGCATTTTTCAGCAGCTTCCGTATCGGCAAAAATTGTATTGCATTTCTCGCAGCAACTTTGGTGGTACTTACCCAGACGAGGGTCCATGCCAAAATTCTCGACAATTCTTCGCCCCGACCGCCGCCTGAAAGCTAACGCACACTCCGAAAAAGAAGGACCCGCCAATTCAATCAAGTTATATTCGCGGCCGATTTTTTCCGGCGAATGGGCATCCGAATTGGTCAGGAATTCAAACCCCCATAGCTGCTTGATCCTATCAGCCATTTCCGTGTCAGCCGATAACCCCAGTTCAATTGCAGCAATCGATACCATCTCGGCTTCCGGCAATATTTCTTCCATACGTCGGACACAGGATCCGTAAAGGCTTTTGTGCGGGGTGAAAATATGAGCCGGTACAAACAGGGCTTCGTGCGAACGGGCAATCGCTGTAAGTTTTCGCAACGGCATATGGGCGTTCTGAGTACTTAGACCGATATTTCTTATATGCCGGCTCATCTCGTGCGAGAACGCCTGCATCGAGGCCAAATCCGGCAAATAAGACAGTGAATGGCACATCCCGCCGCCTTCTTCACAAGTTTCAATTTCTGCTCCCAGAAGCAGAGTCACGCCATTATGATATCGGTAACCGCCGCCAGTTTGCGGCATCAGACTCCCTTCGTCAATCAAATGCCGGATATCCGCGTGCACCCGGGGAGACATCGAATCAACAATTGCAACAATTTGCAAACCTTTTTTTTGTAATGCGGTATCAAGAATATTCCGGACAGTCAGCTGACGCGATGTGGGAATTTTGACCCATTGTCCGGTGTTTTCGCTGATTCCGACATGGACATGAAAATCGGCAAAATATCGGTTCATTACTGGTCCTGCAACAAGTACATTCCGCTGATGGTTTTGGCATCACAAATATGACCTTCCCTGATCATTTGACGTATCTGCTGCGGAGTCCAACGCTCGATCGCCAAAAATTCATCTTCATCTGGATTCATTTTCGTTTTAACCAAGTCGTCAGCAATATATATATGAATCACTTCATCGGTAAATCCTGGTCCTGTAAAAACCGAAGCTTTCCGCTCCAGCCTTCCGGCGCGGTATCCGGTTTCTTCTTCCAGTTCCCGTCGGGCACATTCGTCCGGGTCTTCTCCGGGACTCAGTTTGCCAGCGGGGATTTCTCTTAAGACTAGTCCTACCGGGTGGCGAAACTGGCACACCATCAATATACTTCCGTCAGGCAATACCGGCACGACGGCAACCGCTCCAGGATGCTCAACAATCTCACGGGTTGCCTGTTTTCCATTTGGCAGCAAAACAATATCCCGCCGCAGATTTACCATTTTTCCTTCATATAATCTTTCACTGGAAACAAAAACTTCTCTTAATGTTTCATCTACTGTTTCATCCATTGTGCCTTGCCCCTCACTTCAGTTAACAATTCGGTTTCTTTCACAAAATTATTCCAAATACAAAGACACGATCCCGGCGGATCGCGTCAAACTGGATTTTCGTTATCATCCCAGGGATAACGAGTCATCGGCTGCAAGGGCAGCATCGGTTCATCGACAATTATCCGACCCATCAGCCAGACAGGCAAGACTAGCCACCGCAAAAGCAATCCGGTAATTGCCGAAACTTCGCGGGTCGCCTGAAGTCCGGCAAGCACCTGTTGTTCTGTCGTCTCCGCTCCTATATTCGTATTACTGATCAGTCCAGTGACTTTCATCCCTGATGCGGCCTCAATATTGCCAATCGTTGAAACTACTTCGTCAGCATCTGCTGAAAATGGCCGACAGATATTAACGACCATAAGCACTTCACAGCCGTTTTCGAGAATGCGGTTACGAATCTGGCCAAGCACAATGGCCGCATTTGCTCCGCCGACATCTACGACAACGTGATATTCAGGACAAAACAGCACCCGGCTCAAGTCGGAAGGCATAACCGGCAGATCGGCATGAGCCAGCTTTTCCTGTGCAGCCACGACAGTCACGCCTTCGGCTTCAAGTCTTTTCCTGTGCTCGCGGGTCCGGAAATAAGGTTTGACCAGATCCATGTCAACCACTGCAGCTTTCATACCCGAGCGTTGCATATAAGAAGCCAGTGTGACCGCCAGTTCCGTTTTCCCGCTGCCGAATTCCCCCACCAGGACCTTGATTCGGGGCCGGGTCAACTCCTTCGCCCGAAACTCCTGAAAATCAAAATTCACAAAGCACTCCCCTATTCGTAAACCTTCGCTTCCTCTTCTCCATGCAATACCCGCAACGCACCTTCAGACAAGGCCAGCAACTCATCCTCACCGGGATAAATCATAATTTTGCCCAGGAAATTTACCCGTTCGGTGATCATGTCAATCAAACGTTTTGAATAAGCTAATCCTCCTGTCAAAACAATGGCATCAAACCGTCCGTTCACAACTGTCGTCATCGCGGCGATCTCCTTGGCAATCTGGTAGGCCATCGCTTGAAAAATCATCAATGCCAACTCATCGCCGGCATCAATCCTTCGCTCGACTTCTCTGGCGTCATCGGTTCCCAGATGAGCTGAAAGACCGCCTTTACCGATCATTTTTCGAATCATTTCCGGCATTGTGTAGCGGCCTGAATAACACAGCTCAACCAACGGACTGAGTGGCAAATTCCCTGTCCTTTCCGGCGAAAAAGCACCTCCGTCCATTGGGTTTACAATATCAATCATCCGGCCATTCTGTTGCACCGCAAAAGAAATTCCCCCGCCCAAATGCCCCAGGACCAGCGTCACATCAATGAAATCCTTGCCCATATCTTTCGCCGCCCGTCGGGCAGTCGCCTTCAGGTTCAGTGCATGAAACAGACTTCGGCGGGGCATTTCCGGCCAGCCGCTGATCCGGGCGATCGGTTCCAGTTCATCCACACAGACAGGATCGACGATAAAAGCAGGCAACAGGCACTGGTCGGCAAGACCACGGGCCATCAGGCCTCCCAGATTCGATGCATGCTGGGTTTGCACCCGATAGCGCAAATCTTCCACCATGACATCGTTGACCCGGTATGTTCCACCGGGGATCGGCTTAAGAGCTCCTCCCCTGCCGACTAGTGCGTCAATATCCGAAAGGGAAAACTCGTGTCGGCCCAAGGCCTGCTTTACCAATTCACAACGGTAATCATATTGCGCATAAACATCGGCAAAGGCTTCCAGTTCTTCCTTGCTGTGCCGGATCACTTCCTCAAACAAGCATTTTTTTTCTTCATACAAGGCGATTTTTGTCGAAGTGGATCCGGGATTGATTGCCAACACACGATATTTTTTCTTCATGCCCATTCCTCCTGTTGATTGGATGCCGTTCAATTGTGCTTATTGGCGGCCTGCCAGAACTGAAGATTTAATAACACTTGCCGCACGAATCATTTCTGCGGCATTTTCGAGTCCGGTTCGGGTAATTGGATCGCCGCCAATCATTCGGGCCAACTCATGAAGCCGGGTCTGCTCACTCAGGACCCAAACGAAAGTTTGCGTTCGTTCACCAACTATTTTTTTCTCAATGTGAATATGTCGGTCCGCCATCGAAGCGATCTGCGGCAGGTGTGTAATACAAAGGACCTGTTTTTCCAGGGCAACCCTTGCAATCTTTTCCGAAACCTTTTTGGCAGTATGTCCGCCAACACCTGAATCTATTTCGTCAAAAACCATGATTTGAGCGTCGTCATTGCGGGAACAGACTGTCTTGATCGCCAGCGCCACTCTCGACAACTCACCACCTGAAGCAACTTTTGCCAATGGGCGGAGTTCTTCGCCCGGATTTGCCGAGAATTCAAACCGGACATTGTCCAGTCCCGATAACGAATATTGATCCACAACATCGATTAAAATGTTGAATCGACCGCCTGGCATTCCTAGGTCCTGCAGGTGATCTTCTATCAATTCCTCCATGATTTTTGCGGCTGCAACTCTCTTTTCAGTGAGTTTCCCTGCCTGAAAAGCCAACTCCTTTTCCTGGCTGATCAATCTGCTTTTCAACTGTTGCAGAACTTCATCGTGCCTCAGGAGTTCTTGCATCTCCTGACGGGCGTTCCCGGCATAGTCCAGGACTTCAGTCACTGAAGCTCCATATTTTTGTTTCAGTCGATATATTAAATCCAGTCTTTCCTGCAATCGGGCCAGCCGGATAGGATCTGCCTCGATCCTGTCCAGATAAGTTCGCAGCTCGGGCGCCAAATCATCCAGTTGAACCAAAACCTGGGAAAGTTCGCCGGCGAAGCTGCCCAGAACCGGATCAAATCTGGCAGCGATCTCCAAGTTTCGCCTGCATTCTTTTAAACTATCAATGACACTCTTTTGGCCCTGGTAATCATCTTCTGACAAAATAGACCATACAGCCCCGACGGACGCGCTGATTTTTTCTGCGTGGGAAAGAACTGATATTTGTCGCGATAAATCGGCATCTTCAACTTCTTTCAACCGGGCTGCTTCGATTTCATCCGTCTGCCATTGCAACAGATCAAGCCGCTGGGCCCGTTGGCGCTCGTCCCGATCCACATTTGCAATCATCGCCTCAGTCTTCCGCCATTCTCCATAGGCGGCCTGATAGCAGGCTAATAACGGAGCAATCGTGCCTTCTGAATCGTCAAGTAATTTAAGATAAGATTCGGGTCGTAACAAAGCCTGGTTTTCATGTTGGCCATGCATATCAAGCAATAAATCGCCGATTACACGCAACAAAGACAGCGGGGCATGGGTACCGTTAATCAGTACTGTATTTTTTGCCTGACGGGAAACAGAACGACTGATAAACAAGCGCCCATCTTCTTCGGGCAAAATTGCCTGTTCATCAAGCAAAGTCAGCAATTGCGGACAATGCTGCGGCTCGAACACTGCTTCAACCCGAAACTGTTCGCTGCCGCCACGAATCATATCGACTGATGATCGTCCGCCGAGGACCACGCTCAACGCATCCACAACAATCGATTTGCCAGCGCCAGTTTCACCGGTCAACACGTTAAATCCGGCGGAAAATTCAATTTCCGCCTTTTCAATGAGAGCAAAATTATAAACTTTTAATAACTGCAACACCAGAATCGCCTCTACATCATGGATTCGAAACGCTCCATCACTCTTTCCGCTTCTCTTTCCGGTTTTACGACCAGAAATATCGTATCATCCCCTGCAACAGTACCAATGACCTCGGGCCAGCGGATATTATCGAGCACGTAAGCCACGGCTTGGGCCGTACCCGGCAAAGTTCTCAGCACAACAATATTTCCGCTGCAGTTAACCGAGAGAACCGAATCCTGAAACGTCTTTTCAAGCCGGGCCACGGAGACAGTGATGCTGTGCTTGGATGGAAAAGCGTATCGATGCCCCCCATCGCCGGTTGGGACCTTTACCAGCATCATTTCTTTTATGTCACGCGACACCGTTGCCTGGGTAACCTCAATACCTTCGCTGCGCAAGGCTTCGGCCAGTTCATCCTGTGTGCGGATTACCAGCTTTTCAACGAGTTCTTTGACTATAATCTGGCGATGTGTCTTCATGAAGATTCCTCCCCGTATTGCCAATAGTGTAAAGGATTGCCGGGTAATTTCGCTGGTTGATAAACTCAAGGCGGGTGGCGACATATATTCTCTGTGCACAATCCGCCAGAAAGTTTTCAATAAAAACAACTTCTTCCTGGCCTGGCCCATGCCCGGGATAAGCGACAATTGAAATGCGGCCCTGTGGTTTGAGCAGCTTCAGCAAGCTGTTCAGGGCCTGACCGAGTGAATCTGGCTTCGTAGTCAACACATGGTCATGCCCTGGCAGAAATCCGAGGTTAAAAACCGCCGCATCAACAGGAATATCTACATGATCACCCAGTTGAGCATGATCGGCTTGAATCCATTGAACCCGATCGGTAAATCCATGTTGACAAACTCTTTCTTTTGCTGACCGAAGCGCTTCAGCCTGAATATCAAAAGCCCATATCCGGCATTCCGGTGGAGTATTCCGACATAAAAACAGCGTGTCGTGTCCATTTCCAGCTGTTGCATCAACCACGCATTCAGCCTGCCGCAAAGAGGGAAGCAGGTAGTCATGGGCCGCAATGATCGCGTTATGCGGGATCATCCGGCTCACTCCGCCTCAACTTGGTCCATAATGAATCATAGTAACTGCTGCCTTCGAATTTTACAAACCTGGCCTGGAAAGGCGAGCGGGTTATCAGTATTTTGTCGTCACTTTTCAGATTATATGAAGTTTGCCCGTCAACAGTAAGTACAATATCATCATGGGTCGCCTGCGGTTCAAGCCGAATTTTCTCTTTATCTGACACAATCAAAGACCTCGTGTTCAGGCTGTGAGGACAAATGGGTGTAATAACAGTCACCCGGAGCGATGGACTGACAATCGGTCCGGGTGACTGTTATTA